>Ga0210017_1004082_pt1 | contig 12084 bp, 10 predicted proteins | sample CryGeyCG2014_020_FD_183966 | JGI IMG/M metagenome (GOLD analysis project Ga0210017, IMG submission 183966) | Groundwater microbial communities from aquifer - Crystal Geyser CG08_land_8/20/14_0.20 (SPAdes) (version 2) | ecosystem: Environmental > Aquatic > Deep subsurface > Groundwater | place... | reverse complement strand
AAATAATTGTTGGTCTTGTTTTATCCTTCAATGCATTTTCATAAACTGTAGCGCATCTTGCAATGTTCCTGCTCTGAATGGAACTATGCTTGAATGCATCAACAAGGTCAGACACTGTTTTTATTTTTTCCAAATCTATATGTTTTACAGGGCTGCGCATGAAATCGTTTCTTTTCATAAACCTGTATTGTTTAGAAAATATTTATTAGTTTGGTTTTTTCACTCCTCATGCATGTATTTTTCAATGTATTCCTTTCTTATCCTTTTCAGTTCTGTTTTTGGTAATGTTTTCAGAAGTTCCCATGCAAGGTTCAGTGTTTCCTGAATGCTTCTGTTTTCATCCTTTCCCTGGGTAATAAATTTTTTCTCAAAAAGCTCAGCAAAACTCAGGAACGCTTTATCCCTGTCAGTGAGTGCTTCCTCACCAACAACAGCAACAAGCTCTCTTAAATCAATCCCTTCAGCATATGCAGCATACAATTGATTGCTTACATCATCATGATCCTCCCTTGTTCTGTCCTTACCTATCCCTCTTTTCATAAGACGCGAAAGGCATGGTAAAACATTAACCGGTGGCGAGGCTCCTTTTCTGTACAGCTCCCTTGATAACACAATCTGCCCCTCTGTAATGTATCCTGTTAAATCAGGTATAGGGTGCGTTATGTCATCATCAGGCATGGTTAAAATAGGCATCTGGGTGATGCTTCCTTTCTTGTTTTTTATCCTTCCTGCTCTCTCATATATTGATGCTAAATCCGTGTACATGTAACCTGGGTATCCTCTCCTACCAGGGACTTCTTCCCTTGCAGCAGCAATCTCCCTGAGCGCTTCTGCATAGTTTGTCATATCAGTTAGAATTACAAGAACATGTCTGTCTTTTTCAAATGCAAGATACTCTGCGCTTGTCAAAGCCATTTTTGGAATAATCAAACGTTCAATTGCAGGGTCGTCTGCAAGGTTCAAAAACAAAACAGAGCGCTCAAGTGCACCTGTGCGCTCAAAATCATGGATGAAGTAGTTTGCCTCCTCAGATGTGATGCCCATTGCGCAGAAAACAACAGAAAAAATTTCTTCTTTACCAAGTACTTTTGCCTGACGTGCAATCTGGGCCGCAAGCTCATTATGGGGTAAACCTGAGCCTGAAAATATTGGGAGTTTCTGTCCTCTGACGAGCGTGTTCATCCCATCAATTGTGGAAACACCTGTCTGAATAAAATCCCTCGGATACTCACGTGCAGTTGGGTTTATTGGGCTGCCGTTTATATCTGCTCTCTTATCAGGTATGATTTCAGGGCCATCATCAGCAGGGCTGCCTTTTCCATCAAAAACCCTCCCAAGCATTTCCATGCCCACACCAATTTTCATTGTTTCACCAATAAAACGCGCACTCGTATGCTTTGTATCAAGCCCTTTTGTTCCCTCAAAAACCTGAACTATGACCCTGTTTGTTTCTGCCTCCAACACCTGCCCAAGCCTTTCCTCCCCATTTGGTGCAAGGATTTTTACAACCTCACCAAATGCCACATCAGATGTGCTGTCAACAACCATCAAGGGTCCTGTGATTTCAGAAACAGTTGAATACTCCTTAACCCCCATCACATCACCCCCGTGCAAGTAGTTAGTAGATAGTAGTTAGGGGCTAGGGAGTCCCTAGCTGCTGACTCCTGACTCCTGACTACTTTCATAACACCACCTTCCTGATTTCGTTTTCCATGTCGCTCCAAAGTTTCCCAAACTCCTCCTCAAACGTTTCATTGGATGTTGTACCCATCCTTGCTATGTTTTCTTTGCATTTCAACGTCTTTAGTTTTTCAGAGGAGGCACCTTTTTCAACAGCATCTGTGGTTAAATCATAAAATTTTAACATTATTCTGAGCATCTCATACTGTTTTTTTGATGGGCAGTATGTGTCAATCTCATGGTATGCGTTCTGCTGCAGGAAATCCTCCCTGAGCATCCTTGCTACTTCCAGAACAATCCGGTCCTTTGGAGGCAGGGCATCAGGACCGACAAGCTGTATGATTTCCTGAAGCTCACTTTCTTTCTGCAGTATCGCCATTGTCTTTCCCCTCATGTTTAACCATTCAACGCCAATGTTTTTATGATACCATTCCTTCACCTGCTCCAGATAAAGTGAGTATGATTTAAGCCAGTTCACGGATGGGAAATGACGTCTGTCTGCAAGGTCTGGGTCCAATGCCCAGAAAACCTTCACAATCCTTAGTGTGTTCTGCGTCACAGGCTCTGAGAAATCCCCTCCTGGTGGTGAAACCGCGCCTATAACAGAGATAGAGGCTTTCCTATCACCTATTGTCTGAACATAACCTGCCCTCTCATAGAAATCAGCAAGACGTGATGCAAGATATGCAGGATATCCTTCTTCACCAGGCATCTCCTCAAGCCTCCCTGAAATTTCCCTAAGAGCCTCAGCCCATCTTGATGTTGAATCAGCCATGAGCGCAACATCATACCCCATGTCCCTGTAGTATTCAGCAAGCGTTATTCCAGTGTAAACAGATGCTTCCCTCGCAGCAACAGGCATGTTTGATGTGTTTGCAATAAGCATTGTTCTGTTCATAAGAGGCTCACCTGTTCTTGGGTCAACAAGTTCAGGGAACTCCCTAAGCACATCAGCTATTTCATTCCCCCTTTCACCGCAACCAACATAAACAACTATGTCTGCATCACTCCATTTCGCAAGTAATTGCTGAATAACTGTGTTGTGTAAAATCATTGGATAAACTCCTCCAACAAAATTATTTGTATCTGGCACAACAAGATCATAAACATCTATTTTCTTATTTATCTCCTTAATCTCTGTTATTTTGTCACAATATATTGCTTTTAGTTTGTTTTTAAAATCATGAATTTCCTTATGAGGATTGCTTTTAATATATGGGACAAGCGTATTAAATTTATTAACAGTCATGTTTTCTCCTCTGATATAGTTTTTTAACTCATGTCTTATGTTTACAAATTTTTTAAGAAACTCTGATGTAAATGGTACAACATCAAATGAATCAAAATATTTTTCCTTTTTATATTCTTCACATATTTTGCCTGCTTCTAATGGCGATATGAAAACCCTGTAATAATTCCTTTCCCCTATTCTTTTTGTTTTCACCCTATGTAGCACCCCTAATCTTAAGAGAAGATATGATAAACCTGTTGACATTTCCCTGCTTGCTGTTGCAATCTCCATCTCTGTTTTGCCTATGTATCCATCACCTTTAATGTATGCTTTGAGAAATGATAAAATAACATTTTCTGGTGAAACCATTAATTCCTTTGGTATGCTCAGTGTTCTAGATTTTTGTTTTTTTGGGAAACCAAGAGAAATAAGTAATCTAGCAAGGGCAGCATTATTCACAAGCACACCACCAACAGTTTTTTCCTTTATGTTTTTTCCGTCAAGTCCAAAAAGTGTTTTCAAAAGATTATTGTATCTCCCTCTTAATTGCCTGTCATTGTTGTAGAAAACAACTACTTGCCCTGCTTTTATTGTTCCTTCACTCGAGATATATCCTAAAAACTCTGCAAATTTTTCATCAATAATCTCTGGAACATTGATAGGTGTACTTTTTCTCTCCACCTTAACCTTTTTTATCTTTGGGCATGTAAGACCAGCAAACATGAACAGTTTTTTTACAAATTTCACTGGTGGTTTATTTTTCTCAGCATAATAGTTCATAAGATTATAGTAGGGTTCATTTATTTTTTTAGCTAACTCCTTTTTTGTAATGTTTTCTGTGAGTTTGTCAACAATGTTTTTCATTTTTTTCAAAACGTTTTCATCCATACATCTTGCATCAAATCTTACATCAAGTTTTACATAGGTGTTGCCTGTTTCGATCTTCCTAGGCGATGCAATGTAATCCCCGATTTTCAATTGTGATGCAGGCGTTTCTTCTATATTTGAGTTTAAAACCCTGAAAAGTTTATGGGCTGGTGTTATCTTAACTGTTCTGCCAGTTCTTGTTTTTATTTCATACAGTTTTTCTGTTTTTCCTTTATAAAGTATGTTTACCTCTTTTTCAACAACATTATTTCTATTAAACGATAAAACATGGAGGGGTGTGTTTAGGTAAACTACTGTTTCATTATGTTTCTTCTCAATTTTTCCTTTTGCTTCTTTAAATATTTTTGAAATAGGTTTTATTTCTCCATCTGCTAATAGCACAGGTGTTTCACCCGTTACACATTTCCCGGTCCCGAAACCCCCTGGTATCCCTGCTGTGCCACCCTTACCAACAGGGAAAAATGTGTCAAGAACCCTTTGACCTGTAATCAGTGGCATAGTAGGGTCAAACTTTTTTATAAAAGGTCTTGGTATCCTAACAGGCCATGTCTGAAGCATTTCCAGCTCTTTTACGCCGTTTTCTGTTTCAATCTTTGCTATCCCGTCCTCCACTGTATAATCACCTTCTTCAGCAATCTCAATAACCTTCCCTTCAAGATTTGAGAGAACCCTGTGTTCAACAACAGGTGTTTCAGGGACAACACCAATAATTTCCCCGTTTTTCACCCTGTCATGCACCTTCACGCATGGTTTAAAACGCCATTTTTTCTTTCTGTCAATCGGACTGATGGAAACCCCTCGTGAAATGAAATCACCAGTAGTGTTTTTAATCAGCGTCAGCGGTCTCTGAATACCATCAAATATTTGACCGATAAGCCCAGGACCAAGTTCAACAGAAAGCGGCCCGCCTGTATCCTCAACAGGTTCACCAGGTATCACGCCTGATGTTTCCTCATAAACCTGAATGGTAGCTGTATCCCCATCCAACCTGATTATCTCACCAATCAGGTTTTCTTTCCCAACTTTCACAACATCATACATCCTTGCACCGCGCATGCCTTTTGCATCCACAACAGGCCCTGCTATTCTTGTTATTACACCCATATTTATCCCCTCAACTCTTCAGGCACAACACCCACCGCCCTCCTAATTATCTTCTCAATGCGGTCCTCTCTTTCCATAACCCCTTTTTTATCAGGAATCTCAACAATAACAGGGTAGAGTGATTTTCTGGTTTTCCATGTGTTTATCTCTTTCCTGAGCATTTCAGCCAGTTTCTCAGTTATTATTATTACACCTATGCCAGGATCCTCCATAAATTTTGCAAGTGCGTTTTCAGCCTCTTTCTTATCCTTAGGTGTTATCCTGTTTTTAACGCCTGAGAGCGCAAAACCAATCACTGTATCCCTGTCACCAATGACGCATATTTTCATAATGCCTCCTCCGCTATTAGCATGGGTTTAATTTTTTCTGAAGTCAGTCCTTCGGCAGCACCTTTCAGGATTGCGTTAATGTTTCTGACCTCATACTCCTTTGCAACAGCAAACCTGATAGGTATTCCTGCTGTAAGCCCGTACTCAACTGAAAGCGATGACACTGTTTTCAGCAGCTCTCTGTCAAGCGCTGCCTCAAGCGGATAAACACTCCCTGTTTTCTCATATTCCGGGAGCGCCTCCTTGAGGGGCTGGGCATACGTTGTCCCCTCGGTTTCTGATATGATTTCCTGGATGTTTGTTGCCAGAGTTATTTCATGTAATTTCCATTCTGCAAGTTCCCTTCCTTTCCCAAGCAGAAAACTTTCTATAACCCCTGGCTCATAACCCATTTTTCTGGACCTGATGAGAATCTTCAGGTTCATAATATCAGCATATCTTCCAACAAACACAGAGACGCAAGGTGCAACATCAACATCAACCTTTAGGGTTGAGGCCCTGAGTTTCTCATAAACGTATTTGTCAAGCATTCTTTCCAATTCAACAGGCTCATAAGTTTCAGTTTTAAAAGCATCATTAAGCTCTGTTTCTTTCAGCATTGATATTATTGTTTCAACATCCTTTGCATCAGCCAGCTCTGATATTAATTCTGATGTGAGGTTTTTCACTGGTAAAACCTTTCTCAGAATTTCATCCTTTCCTACACCGCTGCTTTTCATCCTGATTATGCTTTTGAGTTGATTTACATCAAGTTTTGTTAAATATGCGTCAAACAGCGGCATGATTCCCTCAGGAACAGAATGAATTAGGTTTTTCATCTCGGTGATAAGTATTGTGCTTAATGAAAACTCAACATCTTCATTCTCGATTTTATATCCTTCCACCTCCACTTTTGACAAAACCTCAGAAACATTTCTGGAATCCAGAAGGTCAAGAAGCTTTTCCTTGTTGATGAAAGGGTTTCCTATGGCTTTCAGTCTCGCATTTGGATATGCAAAGTTTGCTATTGTGATAATGTTCATGTAGTATGACATGAATAGTATAATAAAAATTATCACTGCCACACCAATAATGCCGAAAAGCATCACCACATTACTACTTAACCCGAACATTTACCCACCAAACAGTATTTCTGCTACTTCTTTTCTCAACACATCTCTGTTTCTGCTGAGTATTCCCTCAAATGTGTTATCAACCCTGATTTTTTCATTTGCTGATTTAATAACAACACCACCTGTACTGTTCAGGAATTTTTCATCAACAGCAATGTTTAATACCGAGGCTATTTTTTTAACAATACCGCTGTCCTTTTCAGTGCATCCTGCAACAGCATTTTTCCCGATAATATCGCCCCCCTCCTTTATGCTTCTGTTCAGGAATTTTTCATACTCTTTTCCTTCTATATTTGCAAGTTTTTTTTCACTTCTCCTGAAGCACTCATTTATAATATCTTCCCTAGCATCCAGCTGTATCCTTTTTGACTCTATCTTTGCTCCTGATACGATGGTATTTCTTATAACCGTTGTCTCTTTTTCATATTCCTGTTTTATTTTTTCAACCATCCTCCTTGTTTCTTTTTCATTTCCTTTTCTGATGTTTTCTGCTTCGTTGTTTGCATTATCTATGATTTCCTTTACCTTTGCATCTGACTCTTTTTTTATCCTTTCAATAATTTTATCTATGCCATTCATTTCATCAATCCTACACCGAATATGATAAGTATTGCGACAAGCAGACCAAAGATTGCAAATGTTTCAGACATCACAGCAAATATCAGTCCTTTACCCATGGCATCAGGGTTTCTGGTGGTTGCACCAATAGCTGCTGATGCTGTTATACCCTGACCAATAGCTGATAGGCCTGCTATACCTACAGCAAGACCTGCGCCAATAACAGCCATGCCTTGATTGACTGTTACATCAAACTGTTTTGTAAACATACCTGTGAATGCCATAAGCAGTATTGCTATCAGCAGTCCATAAATTGCCTGTGTCTCAGGAAGTATAGAAAACACCATGCCTTTCCCAAACATTCCACTTTTTTCTGTGGCTGCACCAATACCGCCAGATGCTGCTATGCCCTGACCAATAGCACTCAGTCCTGCGAAACCAACTGCGAGACCGCATCCTACTGCCACAAGACCAACGGAAACAGGTATGTCTTCTGCTCCTCCACCCAGCAATCCAGTACCCATCATTATAAGTATGGCTGTTAACAGACCATATATCGCCTGTGTTTGAGGCAACGCCTGAAACACCAGACACATCCCAAACTTTTCAGGTTTCTCTGCTACAACACCAGAAGCAGCAGCACCTGTTATTCCAACACCTATGCCTGAACCCATTCCACTTATTCCAATTGCCAACCCAGCACCAACAGCTGCCAAAAATGCGCCCATTTCCATTTTTATCCCCCCACTACTGTGTATTTCCTATCTGTTTTGAAAGGCTTAAACTTTTTCCCTCCACCAGAGTAGAACTGCCCGAAAAACTCCACGTACTGGAGCCTGAGGGAGTGAACAAATGAACCAAGCGCCTGAATTGCGAGATTGAATGTATGCCCAACAATAAATACTGTTCCACCAACAATCACAGCAAACAAAACAGGCATTTTTATAATCCCAGATAAACCAATCAGTAAAAGAAAAACACCTGTTATTTTCATTGCCAATGCTTTAATGCCTTTCTTCTTTTTAAACCCGAAAATAGTCAACACTGCTCCTGCCAGGACAATTATTATGGTTAACGGCAGGTTTACTATGGGTATTGGCAAGTTTATTATCGGGTAAAGCTCTGGTACCATCTGGGCAATTATGTTCACAGTCATTGCTATCCCTGCTGTTGCCAAGGCTAAAGCAAGTAACCTTGCATAGGAAAGCCAGTTTCCAATGAATCCTGTGAGGTCAAAGAAGAAAAGACCCTTTTTTCTTATAATAAGTAATGCAAGACCAAACAAAAGCCCCATGCCTGCGAAATAAACAGCTGTTAATGGGAAAGAACGCCATCCAAAAAGATGAAGAATGATTATCCCACCTGACGGCTGTAAAACCCACCATGACACCTGGTCCTGTATTATGCTGCTGTAATCCTTTTTACTGTAGTTCTGATGCGCAGCCAAAATCAAACCAAGATTTATATGGAATAATCCTATGATTAATGCAATTATAAGTATGGTTATCGGGTCCTTCAAACCATTAAGAAGGCACCATGGCTCAGAATCAGGTCCAAAAAACCTTGCTGGCACATCACCAAGATACCCGCCCTGAATAATGCCGAAAATTACTGTTGAGGCACCAACTGCTGACACCAAAACAGAGGCGTTTTTCATTTCAGAACTTATTCTTCCAGCACCCCTGAGAAGCAACAATCCCATTATTAGTATTATTGCACCATAAACCGCGTCACCAAGCATGAAGCCAAAAAATATTACAAATATGGGCGCCATAATCATTGTTGGGTCAACCTCATCATATTTTGGAGGAGCAAACATTTCTGTAAGGGCTTCAAAAGGCTTAGCCCATCTTGGGTTGTCCATGTAAACAGGGACTTTTTCAGGTTTTTTAGGCCAGACAAATGAGCAGTACGCATAACCGTTTGTCACACCCTCAACAAGCATTTTTAAACCATTTTCGTTTTTTGCAGGTGTCCACCCAATGATAACAGATGTATTTTCAGTTTTACCAAATTTTGCAGTAACCTCCTTCCTATTTCTCTCAGTATCAAGCTCATCATCAAGAATCAAAAGTTTCTCCCTGTGCCTGTTATTTAGCTCCTTTAACAATGAAATTATTTCCCTATTTTCCTCTTCCAGTTTCTCCTTTTCCTTTTTTATTTCCCCTAAAACCTCCCCCGGTCTGCCTTTAAGTTTTAAATCAAACTCTGTGAAGCTCTTTCTTAAATCAATTTCTTCATCCTTGTAATAAATAATCAAAACCGCATGTTTTTGTTTTTTTTCATCTACAGATGCTGAGAACAATGCCGCACACTTGCCTTTCAGCTTGCTTCTCAGCTCAGATATGTTTTCTGTTACACCTGCTTTTACTGTAACATATTCTGATTCACCAATGAAACCCAAATCAAAATCCAGTTTTTCAAGCGATGAAACCTGCTGTTCTGCACTGTTTAGCTCCACAATTTTTTCCTTGTTTTTCTCAAGTGTTTCATTAGCATTTAACACCTTTGTTTCAATATCCCCCAGCACCTTCTTCGCATCATCTATTATTTCCTTAACACCCCTGACTTTAACCCTGTATTTTTCAGTTTTTTCTGGGAAAAAAAGTTTTTTCAAAAAACCTTCATGCTTTTCCCCATTTAAAATCCCGGTTATTCTACCAATTCTTAACCCGAGGGCTGCGCATTCACCTGCCTCAGATTTTGCTTCCCCGGGCATCAATATTTCTTTTACGCCCTTCTCAGACTTGTGCACATCAACAATCTCCACCATCCCTGACTCATGCAAGTTTTTCACCAGTCCATCAACCCAGTCATCGTGAACAACAATTGAAACCTCTTTCATCCTTGCAGGGTAAAACATTTTTTATCCTCCGATAACCTTTTTAACAGCATAATCTACTGCTTCAGGGATTTTTTCCTTTGCCTTTTCCTCCATCCTTTTTGCGTCTTTTTTTGCTTCAAGTTTTATATTTTCTGCTTCCTTTTTTGCTTCTTCCTCTGCTTCCTTTTTCAGTTTTTCTCCATCTATTTTAGCCTTGGAGATAAGCATATCCCTTTCCAAGGATGCTTTTTCCTCAGCCTTTTTTATTATCCATTCCTTCTTCTTCTCAGCTTCCTCTATACTTTTCAGCGCATCTCTCTCAGCCTTCTTCACAGACTCAATTTCTTTCTGAACCATTCAATCTGGTAAAAGTAGTAGTGTAATATAAGGTTTATCAAGTCTGCCCTAGTTAGGGGTTAGGACAATTGGAGAATAAAGAGAAGAGAAAAAAACTCAAATTTTGTTTACGCTTGCAGTTTTTTCATAACACCTTTTTCTCCTTCCAAAATAAATTTTACATAGTCACCATCATGAATTTTAAGATGCTCTCGTAATTCTTTTGGTACGGTCATTTTATTGTTTGCATGCATCTTTGAGACACCAAGCAGTTTTGTCATCAAGTTCACATAAATCTCTCCGAAAAAATTGTGATAAAGGAATAGAAACATTTCTCTATTCCAGACTTTTATTAGTTAACTATGGTTAACTAATCACGGTTAATTTTATATTGGTGGAAATCCATGCTGTTAATTATGGACATTGTTGTGAAGAGAAAAGAGGCAAATCTGCTAAGTGATAGATGGGCACTGGTGTACGGCAGGAGAAAGGTTGGTAAAACCTTCATGCTCAAAAGATTTTATTCCTGGGATTATTTTATATTAGTTGGCAGGGATGGAACACTGTGGGTTGAGGGAGCAGACATTGAAAAGTTCTCTAACATTGAGGATTTCATTCGTTTTGTAATCAGGTCTCTCAGAATGGGAAAAAGGGTGGTGATTGATGAGTTTCAAAGACTGCCGGATTATGTTCTTGAAAGGATTTCTACTACCCATCCATCAGGAATCCTGATACTTTCTGGTTCCAGCATGAGGGTTGTTAAGGACATTTTCGGTACTAAATCCCCACTTCTGGGCCTCATTGAGGAGCATCCTGTTGGGCTTATAAATCCTCAGGATATGATAAAATCTCTATATTCAAAAAAGTTTCTTGATTATGTAGTCTATCTCAGAGACCCTTGGCTGATACCACTGATGAACGGTGACTCTATACTTAAGGATCTTTACAGGGTGATGACCATCACACCCTCAACTATACCATCACTTGTGGGAGAGATATTCAGGGAGGAAGACAGACGTCTTACATCAACTTATGAAGGAATAATAAAAAGTATTGGTTCTGGATATGGAAAACCATCAGATATTTCATCAATTCTTTATTCTAGGGGCTTGATACCAAAGGATTCAGCATCAGGCGTTGTTCCATATATAAAAAATCTGGTTAAAATGGGTATTTTAAAGGAAGTAAAACTCTATGGAAAAAAAGGTATTATCTACCGCATGGTGTCCCCAATATTCTCAGTGTTTTACTACCTGTCGGATAAATATGAAATGGAATACAGCAGACCTTCATTTGAAATCATGAAAGAAAACATAATGAGAATACACAGTTTATGCTATGAAGATTTTGTTGCTGAAGTTATCGCTGACATCCTCGGCGGTTATTTAAGATATTCTCATGATCCTGAAATTGATGGTATAATAGTTGATAGAAAAGAAAAGCCCATAGCAGTGGTAGAGGTGAAATATGGGAAAATAGGAAGAAATGATATTTCCAAGTTTGTTGACAAAACAGAAAATATTAGAGGGAAAAGAATCATTGTTGCGAAAAACAGGATAGACTACAAGGATGTAACTGTCTTAACACCTGATAAGTTTAAAAACACTGTAATGAGATGGAAAATTTGAAAATTCCCTAAAATAAACTTTAACCCAGCAGTGCCTTTGGATCCATATTACGTGACCCTAAATTGACACTTGCGGTTATGTACCTGCTAAATTGGGTTAGGATTTCATATTTTAGCTAACATTTCACCCGAAATTGTAAGCATTTTGTGTAATTTTATAGATAAATATCGGGATAAAACGCTCCCATTACGCTGGTAAAAGCTCAACTGTCAAAATGGGTGAGGGAAAAAAATTAAGGCTCTTTAGCGGGAAGTGGCAAAGGTTAAGCATCAGAAATAGAAAGGAAATACAAGTATGCACTCAAATTCATTAACATTAAGAAGAAAACACTGAAAGAAAAAATGGTTGAAAAAGAAAAAAAGGTTTTGGGAAGATGGATTGTTGTAACCAATAT
>Ga0210017_1004079_pt1 | contig 12095 bp, 12 predicted proteins | sample CryGeyCG2014_020_FD_183966 | JGI IMG/M metagenome (GOLD analysis project Ga0210017, IMG submission 183966) | Groundwater microbial communities from aquifer - Crystal Geyser CG08_land_8/20/14_0.20 (SPAdes) (version 2) | ecosystem: Environmental > Aquatic > Deep subsurface > Groundwater | place... | reverse complement strand
AGATATAATAAGAAAAGTTATCCACAGGGGGGGTATTGACAAGAGTTTTGATTTGTAGGAATATATAAAAATAATTCGTAATTAAAAATAAAAATATGGGAAAGAAAATAAAAAGATTTTTTTCTAACGACAGAAAGGTCAGTAAATTAATTTTTAACTTTCTTATAATTGGGGTGGTGGTTTTAATTGCCGGCAGCGGTGTCTTTGCTTATTTTAAAAGAGAAGCCGCGGACAATCAATTTGGTTATGGTTACGGGTATGGTCACGATGGTACCGGTTATGGTTATGGCTATGGTTATGGTTACGGAGCGAATATCTCTGGCAATGAAGATTATGGTTTCTGGGGCGCTGATGGCAAAGCAACTGGCGTTGCGGTTACGGCAAAAACAGAAAACAGTTTAACGATAGGTTATACTACTTCTTATACCGCTAAAAATAGAATAGAGTATGGCACCAGTTCTTCTGCGATGAATAGCAGTACCAGTTGGAGTTCTTGGCAGACAGGAACCAATGCTACCACAGTTTCTGGCTTAACAGCTAATACTACTTATTATTATAAAGTGGCGACCAAAGATGCTGGTGAAAATGTTTGGTACAGCACGGCAACCTACGAAACGGCTACAACCACCGCAACTGGAGCCGTCACCGTCACTTCTTCAGCGGTTAGTTCAACAACTTCGGTTAGTGTTGGCGGTGCTACTACTACGGTTACCGATATGTTTACATCATTGGGAGTTACATCAAGTTCCTTCTCCCAAGCCACCCTAGCGACAGCTGTAAGTTCTACTGTTTCGGTTACTGGCTTGACCGGCGCTGTCTCAATGGATATTCCGGCCGGCACTGTTATCTATGTGGCAACCGGTACCTTTACTTCTATCCCCGCTCCATCGGTTGATACCAACTATACTTCTGCTTCATCTTTAACAGTTAGCGGTTCAAGTTATAATCCGATTGGCAAAGTGGTTGAATTTGGTATTTCCGGTGTTTCGTTAATATTTGACAAGATTGTAACAGTGACTATCCCCGATGTTACCGAGACGCCGGATAAAGTTGTTTACAGCGTTAATGGAACAACTTGGACTGAAATCAGCCAATGTAATTCAAGCGACATCACATCTACCGCTACTTCTTCTCTGACTTTCCCCAACGCTTGCTTTGGCTATAATGCCAGCACTGATATCATTACTCTTAAAACTTATCACTTTACTAAATTTGCCGGAGTAAAAGTTGTTACTACAGTAGTTACTCCTACTGGTGGTGGAGGCGGAGGTGGAGGCGGAGTTGTCAATCCTCCTTCAATTTCCGGTATTACTGTAACTGTGGCTGACACCTATGCAACGATTGAGTGGAAAACATCGGCATCTTCTTTAACTTGGTTCTTATACGGAACATCAACTGCTTATGGCTCGGAAATAAAAACCACTACTTCCACTGCTTCCCACTCTGTCAAACTGACCGGACTTTCTCTTTCCACTACTTATCACTACCAAATAAAATCAAAAGATAGCGCTGGTAATGTCGGAACATACACTGATAAGACTTTCACTACCCTAGCTCTGGGCGAGCAGCCAAAAGTAGTTGAAGGCCAGGTTATTAAACCGATTTCAGAGATGACAACCGCTGAATTGAGAGCCGAGATTGTTAGAATTACAGCCCTAATTTCTCAACTTCAGGCCCTATTAGGAAAATCAATTGTTGCAGGTATTCCGTCTAACTTCACCTTTGCCAAAAACCTTAAAGCGGGAATGTCTATTTCTGATGTGGTCTACCTAAAGAAGGTCTTGGATGTTGAAGTTCCAGACCACGCAAAATGGACAGGAACCAAGTACTTTGGCGCCAAAGCTAAGGCGGCCGTGGTTAAATTCCAGAAAAAATACAGCATTGGCAGGGCGACAGGATTTGTTGGTTCTTTAACCAGGGCAAAATTAAACCAACTAATAAAATAAAGCCGACAGAGTCCAATAAGCAAAACCCGACATTGATTATTTTAATGTCGGGTTTTGAATTTTTGTATTGTTGTTAGTTTTTGCTGGGCAAGGACGCGAACTCTGGGATTGGGTATTTTTTTAACCCATTCTTTTGCTTTTTTAAAACTAAAACTTTTTGGAAAATGCAATTCCGGAAAGCTGGCAAATTGTTTTTTCTTGTACCCCGCAAGATACAAACAATCAATTAATGCCTTTTCTGGTTCGGCTATTAAAAAATCGCCTTTGTTTTTATACCAGCCAAATCCATCAAAAAAGGAGGGCGTTATTTGATGAATGAAAAAAGTCCCTAATTTAGTAGTAATTGTTTTTGTGTGTATAGTTGAAGCCAAAGTTATCACCTGAGGAATTTGTTCAATTATGTCGTAAAGATGCAGGGCGCTGATAAATGAAACATAAGCTTGACTGCGGGGGAATAAAAAAGGAATAACGTTATAAGGACTTAATGGTTTATCCGTAAGTTCAGCCCAAATTCCTTGATAGATTTTTAAAACCACCCCTTGTTTTTGAAGATAATTAAGGGACTGGATTGTAGTTGACAATGATTTTCCCGAGACCGTCGACAATTCAGCAGTGGTAAATATCGGCCTATTTATTTTTTTAATAAAACTTAAAATAGATTGTTTTTTCATTTTTTAAACTCCTCTATAAAATTAACTGCCTTTAGTTTAATCTCATCCCAGGATTGGGGTGAGTTATATATTTTTTGGTCATCTTCTGAAAGATAAGAAATAACAATATCTCTAAATTCTTCAAAACTAATTTCAAAAATATTTTCGCGGGACTTATTTATTTTTTCCAGACTTAATTTTATTTTTTCTTTGTCGGCTGGCTCAATTTGGGCGCTTAAAATGTATAGGTCAAAAACATCTCTCGGTTGAATTATTTTTCTAGCAATTAGGGCATCTATTTTTTGCGAGACCATAGAGACAATATCGTAAAATCTTTGAGTTGTCTTGGTTTGTTTTGCTTTTGCAATATCGGGAGGAATGATTTTGTCTATGCCAAAGGGTTGAAGATTGTTTTGAAAAGAGGCCGATTTTAATATTTGCATAACTTTATCTTGTAAAACATCTACCCGGATAAGGCGCGCATTTAGATCCATATCTTCAGAATAACGAAAACTATTATAAAAAAAACGCAAATTCACTCCTCCTTTAAGGGCATAATGAGACGGACTAACCTTTTTCCCCAGCCATCTTAAAAATTCTAAATGAAAAATTTCTCTTAATTGCAGGGGGTTGTATTTTTCTTTATTCATAATATGCATTATAATTTAGTTATAACTAAATTGCAAGACATTAAACAACATCTTTAATAAAGTTTGGACGTCGCACGTCCAAGGGTTGACAGGAAAAATTTACCTAATATAATATTAGTATTAGGTAAAATTTGCGCATTTTACCGAATAGTCCAAAAGAAATGGACAAAAATGAAATATTAAAAAATAAATTTACAGGGGTCAGACCCCTGTAAATTCTAAAAGAATCAAAAAATTATGAAAATTTTGATTTTGGCCGGGGGGCAGGGAACGCGGCTCTGGCCCCTCAGCCGAAAAATAAAGCCCAAACAATTTCAAAAACTATTCAGCAGTAAAACACTGCTCCAAGAGGGCGTTGAGCGATTATTGCCCGTTTTTCCTTTAAAAACTCTTTTTATTTCCACCAATGAAGAATATGTTAAAGAAATCAAGTCAGAAATTCCAAATTTACCCCCAAAAAACATTATTGCCGAGCCGGAAAGAAGAGAAAGGGTAGCGGCTATTTCACTTTTTTTAACCAGGATTAAAAAGGAGGAATCTAATAAACCAATCGTTGTCTTGCCTTCTGACCATTTAATCAAAGAAAATGAAAAATTTCAGAAGGCAATTTTAGCTGGCGAAAAATTTATCAAAGAAAATCCTCAATATATTTTGACTTTTGGCGCTAAACCCATTTTTCCCGATACGGGTTTGGGTTATATTAAAAGAGGGAGTGTTTTAAATGAGGCGGAGGAAAACAAAATTTATAAAGTTGCCTTTTTTAAAGAAAAACCGAATTTTAAAAGAGCCCAAAGCTACCTTAAAAATAAAAATTATCTTTGGAATATGGGAATTTTTATTTTTACCCCGGGCTTGATGGAAAAAGCGATTAAGGACTTTGCGCCCGATACATACAAAAGATATGAGAGAATTAGAGATGCGGTTGGCAAACCCAATTTCAAAAGCGTCCTGAAAAAAGAATATGGAGAAATGGACAGCGTGAGTTTTGATTACAGCATAATTGAAAATTATTCCAAAATTGCGGTTCTGCCCTTAGACGTCGGCTGGAGCGACGTGGGCAGTTGGACCGTCTTGAAAAATTGTTTATCTTCTCCCAATAAAAATTTTATCAAAGGGAATTACCTCGGCATTGATTCCAAAAATGTGCTCGTTTATGGCTCAACAAACAAACAATTGGTAGCCGCTCTCGGCGTCAAGGACTTGATTGTGGCCGTGACTGATGATATAATTCTAATATGCGATAAAGACGAGTCCCAGAAAGTTAAAAAATTAGTTGAAAAACTAGAAAAAAGCAAAAAATTTAACTATCTATAATATGAAGGCAAACCAGGTTAAAAATTCTTCAATCCATAATCTCTTAATAAACTCCCTTAGAAAGGGCGACGCTACGGATAAAACAAAAAGACCCTGGGGAGAGTTTGCTAATCTTCGGCAAGAAGACGGATTAAATATAAAAATAATTAAAGTGAAGCCCCAAAGCCGGCTTTCTCTTCAAAGCCACAAACTGAGAGATGAGGTTTGGTTTTTGTCAAACGGGAACCTTTATTGTCAAATAAAGAACAAAACGATTGAAATGAAAAAAGGGCTTTCTTACTTCATTCCCAAGGGCTCAAAACACCGGCTTTGGGCAGAAAAAACCGGTGGGGAAATTGTTGAAATCTCCTCTGGCAAATTTGACGAACAAGACATTGTTCGCTACCAAGACGACTATGGACGGGTAAAGGAATCTTAAATTGGTGGATAATTTATCTTTTTGAACCCATTTGACCCCTCTTGACACCCGTTGCTGGGTGTCTTATTATAGACATAGATTAATGCGGATTAGACACAGATTGATACAGATTTGAACAGATTTATATTGATTTTTATCCGTATTAATCCGCTTCTATCTGTATAAATCGGTGTCTAATAAATCAACGTCTATGGCAATAAACCCCAAAGAAATTTACACAACCAAAGAAGCCCAGGACTTTTTAAAGATAAGTCAAAGCACAATTAAACGGCTTTTAAAGAGAGGGATGATTAAGGCATATAAAGTCGGCGGCGCCTACCGGATTTGGGGAAGCGAAATTTTGGGTCTGGTTTCGCCAAAAGTTGAATCAAAGGTTTATCAGGCCTATGACAAACTCCGACAAAAAACCAGAAAAGCCATTGAAAAATGGTAATGTTTGGTTATGGATTTAGAAAAACTTATTAAAAATAAAAAAGCAAAAGTTGCGATAATCGGTTTGGGTTATGTTGGTTTACCAACCACGGTAGAAATAGCCAAAGCAGGATATAAAGTTTTTGGCATTGATATCAAAAAAGAAAGAGTTGATTCGGTAAATAAAGGAAAGTCATATATTATAGATGTTCCTTCTAAAGAATTGAAGGAATTGGTTAAAAGTAAAAAAATAATCGCTTTTAACAGTCACCAACTTCTAAGAAAAGTAGATATTATTTTAATTTGCGTTCCCACGCCTTTAGATAGCCATAAAAATCCTGATATTTCCTACATTCTTTCTACAACAAAAGAAATTGCTATGTATCTAAGAAAGGGGCAATTGGTTATTTTAGAAAGCAGCACTTTTCCCGAGACGACAGAAAAAGTAATTTTGCCTGAATTGGAAAAAACGAAGTTGAAGGTAGGCAAGGATTTCTTTTTGGTTCATTGCCCGGAAAGAGTGGATCCGGCAAACGAAAAATATAGATTGAAAGATGTCTCAAGGGTGGTAGGAGGAATAACCAAAAAATGCACTCAATTAGCCGCCGAATTCTACCGCAATTTTATTAAAGCTCCAATTTTTCCCTTAAGCTCTTCCACTGCCGCTGAGATGACCAAGATTTTGGAAAATACTTTCAGATTGGTTAATATCTCAATGATAAATGAGTTGTCGCAGTTATGCGGGAAAATGGGAGTTGATATTTGGGAAGTGATTGAGGCGGCCAAAACCAAACCTTATGGCTTTATGCCATTCTATCCTTCCCCTAAGATAGCCGGGCATTGTATTCCCCTGACTCCTTTCTTTTTGAGTTATAAGGCAAAAGAATACAATTTTTGGACAAGATTCATTGATTTGGCCGGTGAGATTAACGAGCAAATGCCTCACGTGGTTGTTACCAAGGTAATCTGGGCTTTAAATTCTCTAAATCCCAAATTAAAAATGAATCCAAAACCAATAAGGGGTTCAAAAATTTTGGTCTGGGGAGTGGCTTATAAAAAAGACATCGGCGATACCAGGGAATCTGGCGCTTACGATATAATTACCGACCTTTTAAGAAAAGGAACAAAAATAGATTATTTTGACCCCTATGTAAAGGAGTTTAAGGTTGATAACAAAACCTTAAAATCAATAAAATATTATCCGGCTCGTTTAAGAAATTATGATTTAGTTTTGATTTTAACCGACCATTCCGGATTTGACTACGATAAAGTAGCTAGAAATTCAAAATTGGTAGTTGATACCAGAAATGCCATTAAATCAAGAAAACACAAAAATGTCTTCAGGCTCTAAACTTCATGAACAAAAAATTTGCTATCATTGGCAAAGGCTTTATATATAATCTTCACACTCAGGCTATTGTTAAAATAGGTGGAGAAGTTGTAAATGTTGTTGACGAATCTAACGGACCTAACGCGTGGAAAGAAATGGTAAGAAGAACCACAGCCGACTGCATTGTCATTTTGGCGCCGAACTATCTTCACTTTGAAATGGCAAAATTTTCAGCCCAATGCGGAAAAATAGTCTTGTGCGAAAAGCCCTTGGCCTTGGAATCAGAAGAAGCGAAAATTTTGGCCGGATACCCGAATATATTTACCGTTTGTCAATTGAGATATCATCCTTTTACAAAGGAATTGAAGGATAAAATAAATGAAAACGAAAATTATCAGATTGAAATGGATATTTCCGTTCACAGGGACGAAGACTATTGGAAGAGTTGGAAAGGAATGCAAGATAGGTCGGGTGGCGTTCTTTTCAACCTGGGAATTCATTATTTTGACTTGTTACTTTATCTTTTTGGAGGACCAATTGAAGTTTCAACGAAAATATTAACCGAAAAAACAGGGGAAGGCGTAATTAAAGGAAAAAATTACTCATCTAATTGGAGAATAAACGCCGAAGCGCCGAAAGACAGCCAAGGCAGGTTGTTTAAAATCAACGGCGTAAATTATGACTTCTCTTCGCCTGAAAATCTGCACACTTTTGTTTATCAAGATTTATTAGAGGGGAGGGGAATTACTCCGCAAGAAGCTCTTAAATCAATTGAATTAGTAGAACAACTTTACAAATAATTATGACTAAAACTTATTGGGCTCACTCAACAGCCGAAATACAGGAGAGAGCAAAGATCGGCCAGGGAACAAAAATCTGGAACAATTGCCAAATTTTAAAAGGCGCAGAAATCGGGGAAAATTGCGTTATTGGCCACAATTGCTTAATTTTCTCAAAAGCCAAATTGGGAAACGGCGTGAAGATTGAATCAAATACCGATGTTTGGGATTACGTAACTCTTGAAGATTACGTTTTCGTCGGACACTCAGCTGTTTTTACAAACGATAAAAATCCAAGGGCAAAATACCCTAAGAAAGATTATCCTCAATATGGGAAATGGCTTCCAACTTTAATTAAAACAGGAGCAACCATTGGAGCAAATGCTACAATTGTTTGTGGCAAACCAAAAAGAATTATTGGAAAATGGGCAATGATTGGAGCTGGAGCAGTAGTGGTTGAGAATGTTCCAGATTATGCAATTGTAGTAGGGGTCCCAGCTAAAATTATTGAATGGATATGTGAGTGTGGAAACAAATTAAATTTTAAAAACAGCAAAGCTACCTGTAAAATTTGTAAAAGAAAATATCAAAAAGAAGGAAATAAAGTATGGCAAATAAAATACAATTTTTAGATTTAGTAAAACAATATAAGTCAATTAAAGAAGAAATCGATTTAGCTATAAAAAGAGTTTTAGAAAGTGGTCAATTTATTGGAGGGGAAGAAGTAGAAAATTTTGAAAATGAAATAGCTAAATTTTGTGAGACAAAATATGCCATTTCAGTTAATTCTGGCACTGATGCTCTTTTTTTAAGCTTGAAAGCTTTAGGGATTGGTAAAAGAGATGAAGTAATAACAACTCCTTTTACTTTTATTGCCACAGCTGGAGTAATTGCCAATTGCGGAGCCAAACCTGTTTTTGCTGATATTGAAAGAAATACTTTCAATATCAGTTCTGAGCTTGTCGAAGGATTGATTACCTCCCGCACTAAAGCGATTCTGCCAATTCATCTTTTTGGCCAGATGGCTGATATGGATGAGATTATGGAAATTGCCAGAAAACATAATTTATTTGTGATTGAAGATGCCGCCCAGGCAATCGGAGCCGCAATAAAATTAAAAATTAAAAATGAAAAATTAAAAATTATGAAAGCGGGAGCGATCGGAGATTTGGGATGTTTTAGTTTTTTCCCATCTAAAAACTTGGGAGCTTACGGCGATGGCGGGATGGTAATAACTAATAATGAAAAATTAGCCGAGAGAGTCAGATTATTAAAAAATCACGGCTCTTCTCCGAAAGAAAAATATTTAAATTTAATTGTAGGAACGAACTCCAGGTTAGACGCTCTCCAGGTAGCAATTTTAAGAGTTAAATTAAAATATCTTTCAAAATGGAGCAAAAGGAGGGCAGAAAAAGCTGATTATTATAACAAAAACCTAAAAGGAGTTGGAGATATTATAGCTCCCGTTACTGCTTCAGACAGAAGCCATATTTTTCATCAATATACCATCAGAACTAAATCCAGAGATGAACTTCAAAAATATTTAAAAGAAAAAGCAATCCCCACAATGATTTATTATCCTTTACCATTACATTTGCAGCCCGCCTTTCAATCTCTGGGTTATAAAGTGGGTGATTTCCCCGAATCGGAAAAAGCGGCAAAAGAAGTATTGTCTTTACCGATTTATCCTGAACTTTTTACAATTAAACAAGATTTCATTATCAAAAAAATAAAAGAGTTTTTTAAAAAATGATAGGCACATTTACTAAAAATACTTTAATCACTTTTATTTCCCGGGGCCTGATTATTATTATGGGGCTAATAACTTCGATAATCATTGCTCGAGTTTTAGGCCCAAAAGGGCTGGGTATTTATTCCGTTGCAATATTGTTGTATTCTCTTCTTATAACCTTTACTAATTTTGGGATAGAGTCAGCTACGGTTTTTTGCCTCAAGAAAAATTATCCGCTAAAAGAAATTTTGGGTAATACTATTATTTTATCCGGGTTATCCAGCCTTTTTACAATCTTAATAGGATTGATAGTCATTTTTTTCTTTCAAGAAAAATTCTTCCCGGGTATAGAAAAAATATATTTATTTTCGGCGTTATCGTTGATTCCCTTTACTTTCTTTTTTTATTTTGTTTCCAGTTTTCTTCTCGGACTGCAGCAAATTAAAAAGTATAATCTTGTTTCTCTTATACAAACATTCTTTTTTTTAATTTTGGTTGCGGTTCTTCTTTTTGGGCTTCATTTTGGAATTACTATTACAATATTCGCCCAGGTTTTTTCTTTTCTTTTAGCAGGGATAATTTTATTTTTATTCGCTAAAAAAGAGGCCCAAGGGTTGTCCATAAAAATAAATAAACAATATTTTAAGGATATCTTCGGTTATGGTTTCAAGGTTTACCTAGTCAATATCTTTTCTTTTTTGCATTTTCGGGCGGATCAGTTTATGATAAATATCTTTATGAATCCTTTAGCGGTTGGTTTTTATGCGCTCGCCGTAAAATTTTCCGAAGGAATTTGGCTCTTATCAACTTCTGCGGCAACCGTCATTTTCCCTAAGGTTACCTGGGAAACAAACGTTAAAAACTTAAAAGAATTCACTCCTCTTGTTTGCCGCAATGTTTTGTTCGTTACCTTGTTCATTTCAATTTTACTTTTTTTATTTGGTAATTGGGTAATTAAATTATTTTATTCAGACAAATTTTTGGAATCAGTTCGGCCATTCCAAATTTTGCTAATAGGAACTTTAGCTTTTAGCGGATGGCGGATTCTGGCTTACGATATTTATGCCCGAGAAAAACCAATGTTAAACACCTGGATAACTGGATTTTCAACAGTCTTAAATATAATATTAAACATAATCTATATCCCAAAATTCGGGATTGCAGGAGCGGCTTGGACAACGACGATCTCTTATTCGGTCATGCTAATAATTACAATTTTTTTCTACGGCAAAATGTCTGGCAACAAAGCGATGGATATAATTTTTATTAAAAAATCTGATTTTATTTTTTATAAAAAATTTATATTTTATTTGAAAGATATTATTAGAAAAGCATTGATTCTAAGGAAATCAGTTTAATTTTTATGAAAATTTGTTTTTTAGCTGGGGCTAATTCTATTCATAGTTATAAGTGGGTAAAATATTTTGCCGAAAAAGCCCACGAAGTCCACTGGATTTCCCTTTCTCCGAATATTTTCCAAGATATAAAGAACGTAAAATTCTATTTATTGAAGGAATATTCCTTAAAGCCGTTGAATATATTGTTCAACGCAATGCGGGTCAGAAAATTAATAAAAAAAATAAAATCAGATATTTTGCATGCTCATTATGCCGGAGTAAATGGGGTATTAGGAGCTTTGAGTGGATTTCACCCCTTTATCTTAACTGCCTGGGGTTCGGATATCTTAATTGCTCCAAAATCAAAAATAGTAAAACCTTTGATAAAGTTTGTTTTAAAGAAAGCTGACTTAATAACTTGCGACGCGGAACATATGAAAAAAGCTATGATAAATTTAGGTGCAGAATCTTCAAAAATAAAAATAATTTATTTTGGCATTGATACTGAAAAATTTACTCCTAGACCAAAGGATGAAAATTTAATTAAAGAATTAAAAATTCAAGATTCGCCGGTCGTTATCAGTTTAAGAAGTTTTGAACCAATTTATAACATTGAAACTCTAATTAAGGCCATTCCTATGGTTTTGAAAGATTATCCCAAGGCAAAATTTCTTATTGCCGGCAAAGGTTCAGAAGAAGAAAAATTAAAAAATTTAGCGAAAAATTTAAATATTTTAGAAAATATCAGATTTGTCGGATTTATTTCTAATGATGACTTGCCGAGATATTTAAAAACTTCCGATGTTTATGTTTCAACCTCCCTTTCTGATGCTGGGATTTCTTCCTGCACGGCAGAAGCTATGGCTGTAGGGCTTCCAGTGGTAATTACCAATACCGGCGAAAATGAGAAATGGATAAAAGATGGAGAGGGTAGCTCTTTAATTCCAGTCAAAAACCCCGATATTTTAGCTCAAAAAATTGTTTATTTAATGAAAAATGAGAACTTACGAAAAGACTTAGGTTTAATTAACCGGAAGACAATTGAAGAAAGAAATAATTATCTAAGGGAAATGGAGAAGATGGAAAAAATTTATGAAGAAATTATTAAGAAAAATTAAAAGATTTTTGGATAAAGTTTTGGGTACAAAATCAGATGAGTTGTATTGGAAATCACGTCATTTTTTTAATAAAAAATGGGCAGAAAAATATATCTCAGAAGAATCCCTTAATCATCCCCATAGAAAATTTTTAATTGATAAAATTTCTGCTTGTGTGCCATTTGAAAATGTCTTGGAAATTGGTTGCGCATCCGGTCCAAATTTATATCTTTTGGCCAAAAAATTTCCAAATATAAAGATCTACGGAGTTGATATTAGTAAAAAAGCGGTTATGACCGGACAAAAATGGTTTCAGAAACAAAATATCAGAAATATTTCCCTTTTTTCCGGTAGAGCCGAAAATCTTTCACAATTCTCCGATAAGGCCATTGATATAATATTCACGGACGCCGTTCTTATTTGCATTGGTC
>Ga0210017_1004054_pt1 | contig 12145 bp, 12 predicted proteins | sample CryGeyCG2014_020_FD_183966 | JGI IMG/M metagenome (GOLD analysis project Ga0210017, IMG submission 183966) | Groundwater microbial communities from aquifer - Crystal Geyser CG08_land_8/20/14_0.20 (SPAdes) (version 2) | ecosystem: Environmental > Aquatic > Deep subsurface > Groundwater | place... | reverse complement strand
GCGATAACCGAAGCTTTATATTTCTTATAAACCTCTGCTAACTGTAAAAGGGCCGGCGCTTCAGAATCAATAATATCGTCGCCAAAAAAAACTCCAAACGCCTCGCCGCCTATAAAATCTTTTGCGCGCAAAATAGCATGACCGTCTCCAAGCGGTTTTGTCTGAAGGCAAACTTTTACATCAATGCCAAGGGGAACGGTTTTTAAATGGCGCAAGAGTTCGGTTTTTTTTCTTTTTTTTAAAAATTTTTCCAGTTTCGGGGCCTCTCCAAGATAATCCTCTATTGTTTTTTTCTTTGCCGGGGAAGTGACAATAATTATCTCTTTTATGCCCGAAGCAACGGCCTCGTCAATCAAATAATGAAAAACCGGCTTCTCAATCACCGGAATCATCTCTTTTGGGATGGCTTTGGTAATCGGCAAAAAACGAGTGCCCAAACCTCCTAATAATATAACCGCTTTGTGAATCATAGATTTTAAATTTTTGATAATTTTGAATTTAGAATTTGTTTAGGATTTAGAATTTAGGATTTAGGATTTTATCGCTTGCGATATGCAAGCAATAACATCTTCGGCCATTAAACTCTCCCCAAGATTTTGGGCGGCCAAATCGCCCGCCTTTCCTGAAATATAAGCTGAGGCCTGGGAAGCCAGAAACGGATTTATTCCCCGAGCCAGCAAAGCGCCGCAAATGCCGGCCAGAACATCGCCCGTGCCGGCAACGGTCATAAAAGGATTGCCGGTCTTATTCAAAATCACGCTCTCCCCGTCCGACAAAATATCCGGATTGCCTTTAAGCAAAATATTGGTGTTTAATTTTTGAGCCGCCTCCTGGACGATTTTTATTTTTTCATCAAATTCCTTAACTTCATTAATCAATTTTCCGGTCAAAATATAAAATTCGTAATTATGAGGTGTTAAAACAAAATTTTTGTTTAAGACAGATTTGCTTTGAGAAATAGCGTGAATCGCGTCAGCGTCAATGACACAAGGAACGTCAATTTGAGACAAAATTTTATTTACGGCTTTAAAGGTTTCATCCGACCTGCCCAATCCTCCGCCAATCGTAACCGCGCATTTTCCGTGGCTAACTTCCTTTCCGGCCCGAATCATCATCAAAAGACAGGAAAGATGAGAATTATTCAGTCTTTCGCCTTTCAACGAAACGGTAATAAGCGAGGGAGAAAAAGAGGCGATAATATCCGCCGCCCTTTGAGGAGCAATAATAGTCACTTTGTCCACGCCGGATTTATAAGCGGCGAGTCCTGTTAGGGCCGACGCGCCGCTATACATCTGGCTTCCGCCGACAACAATCAAATAGCCAAAATTGTACTTATAAGATTGAAGGTCTCTGGGCTGATAAATTTGTTTTAAAATGTCCTCTTGAACATATTCCATAAATTTTTAATCCCTAATTAGCCTAATTAACTTAATCAAACCCCAATAGCTAATAACCAAATTATTTAAATTAACGGATTAAAGAATTAGCGAATTCTTTAACTCGTTAATTCTTTAATTGGGCAATTAAGAAATTGGGTGTTGATTAGAAATTAGGAATTAGGAATTGGTCATTTTATAACTCAATTTGGCTCTCTTTACCAACGATTAATATATGGCCCGGGGGCATGGTTTTTGAAGCCGGCGTTACTTTTGCTCCCTCACCGATTAAACTGTCAGTAATTTTTTTGCCGTCAAGCCAGATAAAACTGTCATTTAGAATAATGGAACGTTCTATCTCCGAATCTAAAATTTTTACGTTATCGCCAATGGATGTATCGGGCCCGATAAAAGAGTTTTTGATTTCGCAATTTTCGCCGATTATAACCGGACCCCGAATCATCGTCTTCCCTGAAATTTTTGAGCCCTTTCCGATTTTCACCTTTCCCTCAAGCATAACGCCGCTCTCAATCTCTCCGTCAGATTTTGCTTCCAAAAGATGGCGCAGAATGAGCGCGTTCCCTTCAAATAAATCTTCCGGCTTTCCGGTATCTTTCCACCAGCCGGTTATTTCCTCATATCCGATATTATAACCATTCTCTACGAGCCAGGTATGAACATCGGAAATTTCAAGCTCCCCCCTTGAACTTGGCTTAATGTGCTCCAGGGCCTTAAAAACTTCGGGGCTGTAAATATAAATTCCGGTAACCGCAAAATCGCTTTTTGGGTTTTCCGGTTTTTCTTCAACCCTCAATATCCTGCCATCTTCGCCAATTTCCGGCACACCAAATCTTTGGGGGTCTTTAACTTTTGACAATGTTAAAAGTCCGTGATATTTCTCTTTTTCAAACCTCTCAATAAAATTTTTTATTGGAGTCAAAATAAGATTATCTCCAAGATAAAAAACAAACGGTTCATTGCCTATATATGGCTTGGCAATTTTTAAAATATGGGCAAGGCCCCGCGGCCCGCCCGTCTGCTCAATATAAGTTATATGCAGGCCCCAATCTTTGCCAGCGCCAAGAACACGGGGGATTTCTTCCTCCCCGGGATTAACATTGATAAAAACATCCCTGATTCCGGCTTCAGCTATTTTTTCCAAAGCGTAAAAAATCATCGGCTTGTTTGCCAGCGGTATAAGATGTTTATTTAGGGTATAGGTTATTGGCCGGAGACGGGTGCCGTGACCTCCGGCGGTAATTAGGGCCTTCATAAAATAAAATCAAATATTAAAAATTAAAAAGACAAAAGTGAAAAATTTCTAATTTCTAATTTTCAATTTCTATTAAATTTCTAATCTTTTCCGCCAGGGGCGGATTCGCCTTCGGCGAAAATTTTTAAACCCCCTTCTGATTCAAGGTATTGGTAATTTTTTGGAATATTAAGTGAAATTGGTGAGCTTCCTGCCAAAAAATCTTTATCTTTTCTTTAAGTTCGGGATGATGTTTAGCCAGTATCCTTAACCAGTACTTCGTCTCGTTGGCTTCCTTTTTGCAAATATAAATCTTATTCCTGAAATCTCGTTTTGAACTTGAGGCATTGGCTTCGCAATAATTTGCTCCGACAGAAGTCGTTGCCCTGACTAATTGAATAATGAGATTTCTGTTAATGTCGTCTCTGTTAATCGTTTTCACAAATTCTATGATATTTTCGGAAAACTTGGCTGTCCGTTCTTCCAAGTCATACTCTTTGTTTTTTCCGTTTGAAGATTGGCTCATTGAAAATTTAATAAAAATTAGAAATTAAAAATTGAAAATTAATATTTTGCATTTTGATATTTGATTTTTGATATTTTTAATCAATGCAATGATGTATTAACCCCAAAATGACGAGCATCGTCTTTATAATAAAGCATTTCTTGAACTATGTCTTTATTATTCTTACTTTTTCAATGCTTTTTTCGGTTTTTTCCTCAATGATAAATTTTATATTGTCGGCTTGGGAAGATTCGCCAACCTCGGGAAATTTTTCAAATTTCTTCAGCAAATAGCCATTTAGAGTCAGCCCCCCTTTCAAGTTAATATTAAAAAAATGATTAATATAAGACAGTTTGGTCTGACCATGGGCCAAAATCTCATTTTTGGAAATCCTTTTTATAAGGCCCGGGGCGATATCTTTTTCCGAAATTAATTCCCCAACCAATTCCTGCAAAATATCCTCGCGAGTAACTATTCCCCCAACCTGACCATATTCGTTTACTGCCACAGCGAAATGGGATTTTGTTTTCTGAAAATCCCGAAGCAAATCGTCCGCCCCGCGAGTTTCGGGAACAAATAAAACCCATGAAACAAATTCTTTAACAAAAACATTATCTTTCTTTTCAATCAATGCCTGAAGAAGATCATCTTTATGGCAAATTCCCATTACTTTATCAATTTCTCCATCGCAAACCAAAATCCGCGAATAAGGGCACTTTGCAATCTTTGCTCCTTTTTGTTCAAGGGATTTGTTGCCATCAAGCCAAAAAGTAAGAGGGCGCGGCGTCATAATATCGGCGACGGTAATGTCATTAAGCCGGAAAGCTCCCTGGATCATCTTCGCCTCATCTTCCTCAATGGCTCCGCTTTTTGCCCCGGTAATTGTTAAAAGCTTGATTTCTTCTTCCGAAGCGGAAAAAGACAGAGAACCGCCCATTATTTTTAACGGAGTTGTCTTTGAAACCAACCAAATAAAAGGGGTAAAAAATTTAATCAAAATTCCCAGAATCGGCGCGACGGCCAAAGCTATTCCTCCATGATGGCGAACGCCAAAATTCTTGGGAATAATTTCAGCAAATAATATTACCAAAAATATAAAAACTGCCGAAAAAACGCCAACCAAAAAATCTCCAAAAATTTTTGAGCTGTAAACGCCGATTAAAACCGAACCGCCAATGTTTATGATATTAATCAAAACAACCAAAACGATAATCGGCAACTGGATTTTTTCCTTAAAACGAAGCAAATTTTTTGCTCCGTGCCTGCCGGCTAATTCCATTATTTTTACCTCGCTCAACGAAGTAGAAAGGATAGCCGCCTCAACGCTATTTATCAAGGCGCTGAAAAACAAGATTAGCAAAACTATGAAAATCAAAGTAATCATAATTAAATTAAGTTTATTTGACTTTAAAACGCCAAAGGCAAAAAGCGGCAAGAATCATTCCGAGGCTGTCAATTCCCACATCTCTCGGAACGCCCTCTCTGCCGTGGATAAAAGTCTGGTGATATTCATCGGAAACAGCGAAAAGAAAGCTAAATATTACTCCAAAAATTAGGCTTTTTTTATTTATTCTGAAAATTGAACCGCTCGCCGTTCTTGCAACCAAAATTGTCAAAATAAAATATTCCGTGATGTGGCCAATTTTTCTCAAAATCAAATCCCAAATGCCCTCGCTTACTTTCAAATCCGGCTGACATGATAAATAAAAAATAAAGCCGCACCATAAAATCGGGGGAAGATAGAGAGAAATAATTTTTTTAAACTTTTGCATTGTGGGTATTGTTTAGAGACTCTAATTTAATTTTAAAATCACCCCAGTTCATCTCGCCCGATTCAGCCATGCCGCAAATTTCTTTAAATTGGCAGTACCTGCATTGCCAATTTTCAGGCCAGGATTCCAATCTTTCGGGAATCACATCCGAATCAATTTTTTCCTTTAAATCATGGAAATCGACCAGCAATTTCTTGGCTAAAATCGGGTCATATTCAAAAATAAATTCTTTAAGTTCCTGGGTGTCTTTGTTCACATAAAGAAGAATTCCTTTTGATATTTGAAAAAAATGAAGATAAAGCTGAACCTGATATAAATTTTCTTCTTTCGGCTGGTTCAAGCCCTTAAAAACCATGCTGTTCATGCTTTTAATGTCCAAAACATAAAGCTCGTTGTTAAAGCTTATAACAGCGTCTGCCCGGCCGGAAATTATCTGCTGGGGCGGGATAGAAATTTCCGAAGACCTGACAAGCCCAATGCTGAACAGCGCGTTTAAAATAAGCCGATGAATATAGTCGCCGTGTTCAAACATTCGCAGAACCCTTGGCTCAATTTCTTCTCTGGCGGCCTTTTTAAACTTAAAAAACACGGCCCTCGGGCATTTGCCGGCATCAGTAATGTAAAAATGGGTCTGCTCCTTGTCCTTTTGCTTGTCTCCGTAATATTTGTCTATTAATTCCTTAAGCATGTTGTATATTATATTTTAATATAGTTGGATTATTTTTCAACCCCGTTAGAAGTCTGCCAATGTATTATTGGTCCCGTTAGAAACATCCGTTTCTAACGGGACGAGGGTTTAACTAAGTTAAAGTGGGTAATAAAACTCTAGCTTGTTTAATAATCGCAGACTTCTAACGGGGTTAATGATTCCACCGCCCAGAAGTTCTTTTTTTTGGTCCGCCTTCGCCAAGGCTCCGGCGGATGAATAAAACACAACCGATTGGCCGGGAGTTATTGCCCGCTGAAGCTCATTAAACTTTAAACTATAAACTTTGGACCTTAAACAATTAACCAAAATGGCCGGAGCGACTTCTGAACGATATCTAACTTTTGCCCTTATTTTTAATGGAAGCTTGGGCTCTTTTCCCGACATCCAATTAACATCCTTAGCGATTAAATTTTTTGACAATAAATCTTTTGGATTTTGGCTGACAATCAAGGCATTGTTTTTTATATCCTTTCCAATCACATAATAAGGATTTTTGGCGGCAACTTTTATGCCCCTTCTCTGGCCAATAGTATAAAAAGCCAATCCCTCATGCTCCCCCAAGATTTTTCCATCAATTGTTAAAATCTTTCCCTTATCAGTATTAATCCGCATCCTTAAATATCCGCATAAATCCGCGCCTTCAAGGAAACAAATGTCTTCGCTTTCTTTTTTTATCAAATCGGCGATTCCAAACTTTTTTGCCAAATTTCTAACTTCTTTCTTAAGGTAATCCCCTATCGGAAACAAAATTTTACTCAATTTCTCTTGAGTTAAAGTCCACAAAAAATAACTCTGGTCTTTTTCTTTATCTTTTGCAACTAATAATTTTAAGATTTCGGATTTAGGATTTCGGATTTCCCGCCGCAGGCGGGCATAGTGTCCGGTTGCCACATAATCCGCTCCCATTTTCAAGGCTTTTTCCAAAAATAATCCAAATTTAATCTCTTTATTGCAAATCACGCAGGGATTTGGAGTTATCCCCCGCTTATATCCTTTTAAAAAATAATCAATGACTTTTTCTTTAAATTCTTTCCTGAAATCAAAAACCTTAAACGGAATGCCCAATTTTTTAGCAATTAATTTGGCACTTTCTTCTTCTTTTAATTTGTGCTGATTTGTGCCTGCCCCGTACCGAACTTGTTCTGGTGCGGGGTTCTTATTTGTGTTTATTCGTGTATTCTCAAAAAGCCGCATAAAAACGCCGATCAACTCATGGCCCTGCTTTTTCAACAAAGCCGCTGCCACCGCCGAATCAACTCCGCCCGAAAGAGCCACAAAAACCCTTTGGCCACGTTCGGGGCAAACTTTTTTATTTTTTTCTTTATCCTTCATCGTCCCTCACTCTATCATAAATAAAACCGAAATTAAAGCTTGCTAAAAATAAAAACACGTGCTATAATCAAATGTATGGCAGTTATTGCCCAACTGCCGAATTTGAAATAAGGGGAAAGTACCTTGAAAAAAATATTTTTGGTGATTTTGGCTTTATTTCTGATGGCCGGGTGTTCTATCCCGACCAACTTGGCAAAGAATTGGAAAAATTATTCCCATGCATTCATATTTTATCTTGCTGGCGACAATGATATGGGAGATTATTTTGTAGGCGATTTAAATGCCATGGAATATGCCTTGTTTGAGCATCCCCGCGAAGATGTTAAAATTATTGCTATCCTGGACACCTCTGGAGAAGACGCTAAAATCTTTGAGGTTTTGCCGGATGAAGATTTATTTTTCATAAATTCAAAAGTAATCTCGGATTTGGGCGAAATTAATATGGGCGATCCCCAAATCCTTGAGAATTTTATTGTCTCTGCCATTGAGGGCTATCCGGCAAGGCATTATTATCTGGTTTTCAGCGACCATGGAAAAGGCGTTGAAGGATGCTGTTGGGACGATTCAAGCGACGATCATCTCGCTATCGCCGAATTAAACTCAGCTCTGCGCAACGCCAAGGAAAAAACCAAAGTAACTTTTGAGATTATCGGCTTTGACTGCTGCCGGATGGCCACTATTGAAGTGGCTTATGCAATAAAAGATTTTGGCCGGATTATGGTGGCCTCCCAAGACGTGGAATGGGCTCCAGGCTGGTTTTTGGAAAGCATATTTTCCGAAGTACTGCTTAATCCCAAACTTCAACCGGAAGATTTGGCAAAAACGATCGTAAGAAAACACAGCATAAATAATCGGGAGCTAAATAGACCATTTACTCTTAGCGCCATAGATCTCGGCAAAATCCCTTCTCTGGTTCCTCCCCTCTGTAAAATTTCTCAATACCTTACAGATACCCTGAATAAAGAGAAGGATGCTAACTTTACCGACAAAAATCTAACTTTAACCGAACTCAACAAGTTGAGAGACAACATGCGAAGATGGTCCTATGAGGAGGTGGATATTTATGATTTGGCTAGTCAATTGGAAAAAATCAACCTTCCTTTGGAAACTAACCAAGCGATTAGCGAGTTAAAAAACGCCCTAACCTCGGCAATAATTATAAAAGCCACAAGCAAAAATATGCCCCTTGCCAACGGTCTCTCAATCAGACTTTTTAATCCGGAGGGAATCCCCGCAGATTTGGGTTTCCCCCAAGAGTGGAAAATCTTTTTGGACACCTGGCAAGATTGTGATTCCTTCTACCAAAAGCTGAACCCGCCCAACCCCAATATACCGTCCGTGCCAACCGATACGGTTCCTTCAACAATCGCGGATGGAATACCCTACCAAGACCAAGGCCGGTGGCCAAAACCTTCCCCGCATAAAAAAATCTTGATGGGTAACGACGCTATTTTGGCTTGATTCAATTATTGAAATTTTTCTGTTTGTGTTTTTAGACACGAAGAAAAACAAAAAGAGTGGACTGCAAAATGCACCACTCTTTTTTGATTTTAAAAGAAAAAAATTCCCGCTTTTCGCAAGGACTCTTTTTTTCTCCTTTTAAAAAGCGAGGGCGTGTCCCTGGAAAAGGCCTCTCGGAGCCCCGTCGGCATGGTCCCCGAGCTTAGCTCGGGGCGACGGGGCGAGAGCGGAGCAGTCCCGACCCGCTGGGGTCGGGAACTGCGTACTTTTTCAGGGACTGCCCGAGCATCAGGTATACTTATCCGCCACTACCGATGCCCCAAATGACTCCGGTTTTATTTTAATCAAAAATCCGCTACCCCGAACCATTCCCACGATTTCTTTTATCATCTCTTTTGTTTCGCCATTCTGGCCAATGTCGGTATGAATTTCCAAATCTTCATGGTTGAATGGCCGAAGCTCGGCAAGTTTTTTTTCCAATTTTTCTCTCAAAATCGCAGCCAAATTTAGAGACATCATTGTTTCTTCATAAATTCGCTGGCGAATGGTCGGCATTTTCTCTTTGTGAATTTTTGTCCAATAATATCTTCCGCCTTTTCCAACCCGATGGATTGTGATTGCGGTTACAAAATCCGGATCGCTCTTGCCGTTGGAATCAGTGCCGACAATGAGTTTGTAAACCTTTTTTGGCTCTTCCAAAACAAAATTGGCTATTTCCGAAATAGTCTCGTCAAAAGATAACTGACCTTTGGTTGGGTTATTGAAAAAATCCATTTTCTTCTTTCTTCTCCTTTCTCAAAGAAATACCACAAAATAAAAAATATTGCAACAAACTTTGACGAAATTAATAAAATATGCTAATGTGATGAAGATATTGAACCTTAAAAATCCAAAGGAGGTAGAAATGGAATACAAAGAGATTCAATTAAAAAACGGGGCGAAACTTTACGTAATGAAAATGCCCGCGGCAAAAACCGTGGCTCTTGGAGCGCATGTTAATGCCGGAACAAGAGAAGAAATTTGGCCAAGGCAAGCTGGGATTGCTCACGCTCTTGAGCATATGGTTTTTCAGGGAACAGAAGAATTTCCGGATTCCAAAGCAATGACTGAGCACATTGAATCAGTTGGCGGAGCACTTAACGCTTTCACTTGGCAGGAAATGACTGTTTATTTCAATATGCTTCCTCCAGAAGAGATGGAAAGAGGATTTAAAGTTTTAAGCCAACAGCTCCGGAAAAAATAAAAGTTGAGATGAACAACGTTATCCAGGAAATTCACCGAGCCAATGACGACCCAGCAAATTTTTTGGGAATCAAATTCGAGGAAATAATGTACGAAACCCATCCCCTCGGAAAACTAACCTTGGGACTGGAAGAATCAATTTTGGCCTTCTCAAAAGAAAGTTTTCAGGAATTTTTTGAAAAGTTCTATCATCCGGCAAACTTCACTTTCTTGGCAATAGGAAATCTTAAAATTCGCGATGTGAGGAATCTTTTTGAAAAATATTTTCCCGAAAAAGGCAAAACACCGCCAAATGCAAGAGAAGCTCTCTCCTTTCCGCAGAAACCAGAAAACGCTATCCTGACCAAAGACATAGAGCAAGCCCACACTTTAATTGGCGCCCTTGCTCCGGCTGGCAAAAAAAGAGAGTCCCTGGTTCTTAAAGTTTTTATAACTATGATTGCTGGCGGGATGTCTTTCCCATTATTCCAGGAAGTCCGAGACAAAAGAGGACTCTGTTATGAAATTAAGGCCAGCTATGAATCATGGAGCGATACGGGAATATTCTACATTTACGTGGGTACCGATCAAAAAAAAGTTGAAGAGGCAAAAAGGGTCATAATAGACGTTGTCCAGACGAGCAAGACTTCAGAGGAACTGCTTGAAAAAGCTAAATCCCTAGCAAAAGGAAAGTTGGCTTTTGCCTTTGAAAGCCCGTCCCAAATTCTCCGCTCTGCGGCTTTTAATATCACCTTCAAAGGTAAGCCAAAAAACCATCAGGAGCTCTTGGACGAAATCAATTCTGTCACCATTGAAGAAGTTGAACAAGCCGTCAATAAATATCTGACTCCGGAAAAGCTGACAACGGTTTCTCTTGTTCCAAAACAAAAATAAACCTTATAAAAAGGGCGGCGAAAAAACCGCTCTTTTTTGATTTGACCCCGTTAGAAGTCTTGGACAGAAAAAATTTTTGGAAAATTTTTTCTTATCATTAATGGCATGCAAAACGAATCTAAATTTTTAATAATTTGAATAACAATCTTATTTAGAATATCGCCAGACTTCTAACGGGGTTTGACAAAACCAATTAAATGCGGTAAAATAGAAAAGATTAGAACATTGAAAATTTGGAGAGATGCGAAATGGAAAGAAGAATCAACAAAGTTCAGAAAAAAATACATCTGCTTGGATTAACGGCTTTTTTGGTAAGCGATATTGTTCACATAAGATATCTTACTGGATTAAAACTGACAGAAAAAGGCGATGCCTGTCTTTTAATAACCGGGAACCATCATTCTCTGATTACCGACGGCCGGTATCAAGAAGCGGCTAGAAAACAAATAAAAACTGGCGAGGTAATAATAATTAAAACTCCGACTGAAGGAAATAAAGCCATTGCCCAACTGATAAAAGAGCAAAACGGAGAAACAGGTTTTGAAGCGGAAGATTTAACAGTTGGCGAACTTCAAAAATTTGAGAGAGAGCTTTCTGATTCGGCTGTGCCAGGCGTTGTTTATAGAAATTTCCTCTCCCCTACTGAAAACTTAATTGAGGATATTTCCAGCATAAAAGACCAAGGAGAGATAAAAAAAATAAGAAAAGCGGCTGAAATAACCGACCATATTTTCCAAAAACATATTTTAAATCTGATAAAACCGGGCATAAAAGAATCCAAACTGACATCTAAAATTAGATATCTGGGCGAAGAACACGGAGCTGAAGGCGATGCTTTTAAACCAATTGTTCTTTTCGGCTCGCATTCTTCTCTGCCCCATGGCGAATCCTCAAATAGAACACTTAAAATTGGCGACATTATTCAACTTGATTTTGGCTATTTTTATCAGGGATACTGCTCGGATTTTTCAAGAGTTCTAATTTTGGGACAACCAACCGAAGAACAAAAGAAAATCCACAAAATTGTGCTTGATGCCCGGAAAAGAGCGATTGAAGCAGTTAAACCGGGAATGAAAGAATGGAAATTAGACAAAGTCGCTCGGGATTTTATTGAAGAAAACGGCCATAAATTTATTCATGGTTTGGGCCACGGCATCGGAATCAAAATTCATACCAAACCCCATATTACCAAATTAATGGAGGGAATATTAAAGCCCGGTCAGATTTTCACAGTTGAACCAGGAATTTACATTCCCGGCTGGGGCGGAATGAGAATAGAGGATGACATTCTGGTAACCAAAGATGGCTATGAGGTTTTAACAAAATCTTCAAAAGAGTTAATTATTCTCTGATGAAAATTCGCGGCAAATCCCGCGAATTTTTTCTTGACCCCGTTAGAAGTCTTGGACAGAAAAAATTTTTCCAAAATTTTTTCTTATTCTTGATAACATGTAAATTAAATTTAAATTTTGGATAATTTAGATAATAATTTTTATTTAGGATGTTGCCAGACTTCTAACCGGGGTTGACAAAAAACTAAAAACATGATATACTATTCTGATAGGTATTGAACCTTAAAAAGGGGGTGTGAAATGGACTGGATAAAAGTTTTGGAAGACCTTA
>Ga0210017_1004053_pt1 | contig 12145 bp, 11 predicted proteins | sample CryGeyCG2014_020_FD_183966 | JGI IMG/M metagenome (GOLD analysis project Ga0210017, IMG submission 183966) | Groundwater microbial communities from aquifer - Crystal Geyser CG08_land_8/20/14_0.20 (SPAdes) (version 2) | ecosystem: Environmental > Aquatic > Deep subsurface > Groundwater | place... | reverse complement strand
GCGCGGCTTGTGCAGCGAGCACCTTGAGCAGACTGGATTTGCCGCCGCCGTTACGCCCGATCAGGCCGACACGCTCACCCTCGTCGAGTTGAAAGTCCACGTGATCGAGCAGGGCGACGTGGCCGAAAGCGAGAGAGGCTTTATCCAGCGTGATGTAAGGCATTTAAGGATTTTTTTCCTGCGGCAATGAAGATTGATAGATGAAGGAGAAACCAACTGCAAAGAAGCCCATGCAGAGATAACCGAAGGCGGTAGTGAATTTTTCCAGCACCAGATGCGCATTGTAGTTTTCGACACCTGGCGCGAAGAAATGAAACACAAACAAACAGGCTGCCAGCAGATTGCCAACCAGCACCAGCCAGTGGCCGAATCGATAGCCATTGCCTTGCGCTTTGCCTTGCGGCGGCAGGTTGCCACGGAAATGCCAGACCAGATACACGCCCAGAAACAACAACAGAGCGCCCACCAGCCGCCCTGGAATATCGCCTTCGGTGGTCGCCACGCCCAGCGCCTCCAGTACCATGCGCCCGGCGGATGCCACCCAGCCCATTGCGATGGTTTGCGGCATGAAGAACCATGCTGCGAAAATATTCACTCCCGGATATCTCATTCCTGACCCCTCACTGTTAACTGCTGCAAATCCTTGATGATTTCGGTCGAATGTTTCGACGTCTCCACCTTTTGATACACCTTGGCGATCCTGCCCTGCGGGTCGATCAGAAAGGTATAGCGTCTGGCAAACTTGAATACGACCAGATCAGTCAGCGCACCATAACGGGCTGCCACTGCGGCAGATTGATCGGCCAGCAGCGGAAACGGCAGATGATATTTCCGGGCGAACTCGGCATGGCTGGCGCCGTCGTCCACACTCACCCCGACCACCTGTGCCCCCAATTGTGTGAGCCTGCTCAAATCATCGCGGAAGGCACATGCTTCCTGCGTGCATCCCGGCGTATCGTCCTTGGGATAAAAATACAGCACCAGCCATTTCCCGGCAAAATCTTTCAGTTGATGCGGCTTGCCATCCTGATCCATCAAACTGAAATCGGGAGCTGCCGTCCCCACTTGCGGCAATTCACCGGCACTCACCGCATGGCTCCAGAGCCAACCCGCAGCGGCGAACAGACCAAACAAGATCAACCATTTCATAACGCTCTCCTTGCCCCTCAGCGGGGGGTGGATTTTACGTTAGAATGCGCGCCGCATCGCGCACTTCTGCACATGCTTCTGTCCTCGTAGTTAAATGGATATAACCGCCCCCTCCTAAGGGGCAATTACAGGTTCGATTCCTGTCGAGGACACCATTTACAAACATTCCGAAAGAGCGTGAGCCATGAGCACTTCGAGTTTGATGTTGCGATCCTTCCTGGCGACAATACTACTAGTCATCACGACCACCTCCGCCCTCTCCTCAAATTTACAAGATGTCGATTCAGTTCCTCATCTCGATGTGGGCGGCCAAGAAGGCTACCGCGCCTTCTTGGATTCCAAAGGACATCGCGCCTTTGCCATCTCACCCGGCGGCATGTGGTCTTGGAAAGGGGATGAAACTTCTGCTGGCGCGGCATCGGAAGAAGCGTTGCAATCTTGTCAGTTCGAATCGGAGCAGCAGTGTGTCTTGTACGCCGTGGATGACCGCGTGGTGTTTGACAAGCAAAGTTGGGCGAGCTTGTGGGGACCGTATCTGAATCGCGCCGAAGCGTCTAACAAAGCGACAGGTGCGGAACGTGGCAAGCGTTTCTATGACATCAAATTCAAAGATGCTTCCGGCAAAGCACTGAAGCTCTCCGAGTTGCGCGGCAAGGTCGTCATCGTGCACTTCTGGGGCTCATGGTGTCCGCCCTGCCAACGCGAATTGCCTGAATTGCAGCGGCTCTATCAGTCATTGAGCAAGTCACCCGATATCAAGATGGTGTTGCTACAAGTACGCGAGAACTTCGCCAACTCCCAACTCGCCGTAAAACGTCATCACTTGAAGTTGCCGCTGTACGATTCTGGCGCGCAAACGAAGTCGGGCGACAAGCTGCAACTAGCTGGTGGCGGGACGCTGAAAGACCGCGACCTCGCCGCCGCATTCCCTACCACTTATGTTATAGATAAACACGGTGTCGTGCTGTTCTCGCACGTCGGCCCCGTGAGCAACTGGTTGGGTTATTTGCCACTACTCAAAGATGCGGCGGTTAAATCTGGCAAGTGATTCGTTTTTCTACATTTGATTTGAGAATTTTCCGCGTATCAAATCAACAATCATCAGGAGCTCATACATGAAACAGATTTCCATCATTGGTGCGGGATTTGCCGCGCTGTCTGCCGCGCACAACTTGCGCAAACTCGATGCGAGTATAGAGATCACGCTCATCGCACCCAAAGCAGAACACATATTTCTGCCCAGCTTGATCTGGATACCTTCGGGAAAGCGTAAAGGAGAGGATCTGCGCATCCCGCTCGATCGTTTCTTGAGCGACAACCGTATCCGTTTTTTTGCAGGCGAAGCCACGGGACTTGAGAATAGTGGGCGTACTGTGTTGACCAACAACGGCAAGGTTGAGAACGATGGACTCATCATCGCCTGCGGTGGACGTTTTATCAAGAAACTACCCGGCATCGAACATGCCATCCTGCCGTGCGAAGGCATCGCTGCCGCAGAGCATATCCGCGAGCGTGTGGCAGCACTCAAGCAAGGCGATATCGCGCTCGGTTTTGTGGGTAATCCAAATGAACCGACTGCCATGCGCGGCGGTCCGATCTTCGAATTTCTGTTCGGATTGGATACCCAGTTGCGCCGCGAAGGACGCCGCGACAAGATTGGTCTCACCTTCTTCAACCCCATGTCCAATCCTGGCAACCGCCTCGGTGCGCGTGCAGTACAACGCCTGATGGCCGAAATGGTCAAGCGCGATATCAAGATGCAACTCGGCAACAAGTTACTTGGTTTCGAGGCAGCCAAAATAAAGACCGAAGGGGGCGAATTCGCCGCCGACCTCATCATCTTTATGCCCGGCTTGACCGGCAATGCCTGGTTCGATCAGACAAGCCTACCGCGCTCAGCGGGTGGTCTCGTCAAAGCCGATGCTCAATGCCGTGTCGAAGGGTTTCCGGCGACCTACGCCGTGGGCGACTCGGGCAGTTTCCCGGGGCCGGATTGGATGCCCAAACAGGCGCACATGGCGGATCTGCAAGGTGAAACCGCCGCCGCGAATCTGCTGACAGAATTGGCGGGGGGCAAACCCGAGCAGACCTTCAAAGTAGAGTTGATATGTGTCGTCGATAGCCTCGATGCGGGCATGCTGGTGAGACGCACACCCAAGGGCGAGTTGTCTTTACCACCGCTCAGCCTGATGCATCACGCCAAGTCGTTCTTCGAAACTTGGTATCTACGCAAGTTCAAGTAACCGACCCGATCTGTGTGCAGTTCGTCGGCTATGCAAAGACGATGACATAAAAAAAGCCGCTCCCTGTTGGAGCGGCTTTTTCATGGACTTTGATACCACTTCAATCCACTTCGTCCCATCCTGTGATCATCGCCTTGATGTGTGCAGTCGGTGTATGGCCTGTCGTAGTGAGATAGACGTGGCCAATGAAGAACACTAGCATCAAGAAAGCGCCCGCAGTATGCGTCAGTGCGACCCCCTCCAAACTCAACAAAGTATCAACGCCGAGTCCTTTCCAATTGGAGTAGAAAAGATAAAGCATACCTGACCCCCAAATGATGGGGGACAGTATCGACAGTAATGCAAGGTACGCCAAACGTTGCAAAGGGTTGTGCTTCTTAATCGCGGTCTTATGATAGGGAGCCGGCGCATTGCGGAAGATACCGAAGGTGTAATAGCGCACCATGGCATCCACTTTTTTTAGCGTCGGGATGTATTGCCTCCATTCCCCCGTCGTGAATTGCCAAAATATTGTAAACGCCCAAAGCGTCACTAATGTCCAGGCAAACACGGTGTGATAACTCACGGCTGTTTCGAAGCCCAGCAATGTGTAGGTACCATGCACTTCAAAGCCTGTGATCATCATCAAGATGACCAGCGTCGCCTGCGACCAGTGCCAGAATCGCTCATAACGCTTGTAAAGGAAGATACGATTAGATGTGCTCATTTGATTAGCCCTTCTTCTTGCTAGTGTAGATGCGGAGTCCGCCGTGGATCAGCACACCGAACAGAGACAACAAGACAAGTGTCCATCCTGCGATATCGAGCAACTTGCTACTGTCGCGTGCAGGCATGTACACCCCTTCAACATCTTTGAGTCGTCCTTTCTTGCTATGACATTGAGCGCAAGATAAGGCATCTTCTTTAGGGGCGACCATGTGGGTGATCGGCCATGTCATCTCGGTGCTGATAAAGCCGTATTCGCCGCTATAGGGCAAACCCGCCGCCTTCATGCCCGCACCAATGGCTTTCTGCCAATCGTAGTTGTGCCACAAAGCAGTCTCGTCTTCACCAGCGGTGTGTTGCACGGTCAAGTAGTTGTTCACCTTGTCGTATGGTTGTTTTCCACGATGCACCTTAGTAGGCCAGATGCGTGAAGCGGGATCATTGGCGCTACCACCGACTTCATTGATCTGCACTGTCTTGTTAGGATCGATCTTATCGCCCAACACCTTATAAGTTGATTCGCCATTGAACCATCTGTATTCGGGAATGACGTAGGAATCCCAGACCCAATCTCCCTTTTTCGAATCGAAAGCTCGGCGTCCGGCACTGTCCTTACGTGCAAAGGGTTTACCATCTGGCCCCATCGTGGTGGCTTTAGACCAATCCCAACTTGCCTCGGTGCCAACTTCGTCACGCGCGTACTCTGGAATATGGCAAGTCTGACAAGCCAACTTTTCGGTATGTTGATTGAGCAGTGCATACTTCTCCGGATGCGGTTTATCACCGTGGCATGACTGACATGCGGCAGGTGAAGCATCGGCCTTGCCACGGATGTGCGCAGGGCCTGTCATCGCAGCCGAGGTGTTGTAACGACTACCAGACACCTCATGGCTCTTGGTCGCATGGCACTCCGTACAAGAGAAGTTCAGCCCTTTCTCGTTCATATGCACGTCCAGATATTTTCCCGGGTGTTGCATTGAACTATCCAGATCGCCGTGCTTCGCACCATTTCCGCCAGCCCCAAAGAAGTGACATGAGCCACAGTTGGTACGTGTCGGCATACCAATGCTTTGCGCAGCCTTCTTTAGATCGACCGCTTCGACGAACTTGCCCGACTTAGGCGGGAACTCGATCCGCTCGTACACGGGATGTCCCGCGAAGCCCGGCAACTTACGATAAGTGCCCGTCTTGTCGTGGCATACCAAACAATCCACGTTCTTCTCGACGCTGAAATCGAAGGTGCTGTCTTTCCATCCATAACCCGCATGGCAAGCCATGCAATCTTTCTCGTTGGAGATCGGGGATGTGCAATAGTTGTTGATGATGTTCTTCTTGCCGCGCACTTGCCCCGTTTTGGCGTCCTTCGACTCCCATGTCCAATGCTTGGTATGTTGCACCTGCTTGGCAGCTTCGGTATGGCAGATCAGACAGGCCGCTGTGACTTCAGGTCCGGTCTTGAAGTTCTTTTGCAGCTCTTTGAACATGCTGTGATCTGCAGTGGAAGTGCTTTGTGGTTTGGAGATGCTCTCTAATATTGGCGCTGTCTTGACTGGGACTGCTGCAACCTCTTCCGACTTAGGCGGTGACGCAAATGCAGACATCGTCGCCAACATGAAACTCGCAGCCAATGGCAGTACGATCCGTGATCTAAATAACATGCTGTTCCTCTGTTTTAGTTCGTTGTATGAGATGAATAGACTCTTTAGCATCCTCCAGCAGCACCGGCACCGGAACCACTCGTAGCAGCACCCGGCATCCCTTTGATCATTGCAGGTGCAGGTTTGCTCGCATCAAACTGAACGAACTTTGCCTGGTCTGCCGCAACATGGCTCATCGTCTCGCCCACCATTGAGCCAAACAGCCATCCTACGAACTCAGAATTCATCATGCCAATATAGGTCTTGCCGTCATTCTTCTTGTAAACCGAAATCTTGCAAGGCATCAGATTGGAAAGGAAACGTACCGAATCTTCCTTGAGGATAGGTCCAGAATATCTTGTGCTACAAGCCTCGATCATGAGCACTGGCAACACGTTGCCACCTGCCATTTCAATAGGTTTGGCGGCGTTGCGCAAACCCGATAAAGACCAACCATTACCTGCATTTTGGATATTTTGTTGGATGCGAGCGACGGTCTCTTCCACACCAAATGGACTGGGTATCTCTCTAAACATCAGACTACCTGCGTAACTGTATACAAGCAGACCAAACACGACCAATCCTGCAAAAAAACCGCTAATGACTTTTACCATCTCAACTCCCTTATTTGAACCACACCCAACTTGAGGACGCAAACCCAACAAAGAGCCCCCTCTAAGAAATTTAGAATATTCTAATACTCTAACGTTGCTCCAACAAGGCGATATCTCACGAATTACTTCAATTCATTCAATAAGCCTGAGTGATTTAGTTAAGCTTGGGAGCAAAAAATCCAAAGTAAGACGCCCAAGATGGGTCCACATCTTGGGCGCGTACGGACGTTTTAAAAGTGATTTACGAGACAGATACGCGCGGTGCGCCTTGCTTCATCTTTCCAATGACGGATGCTTGAGCGAATCCCGCTTCGCGGAAACGCGCCAACACTTCATCTGCCGCTTCCGGCGCAACCGCCGCCAGCAGGCCGCCGCTGGTCTGCGGATCAGCCAGCAACTGGCGTTGCCAGTCCGCCAGTTCCGGCGCGAAATCCAGCTCATGCCCGTAGCTCGCCAGATTGCGCGCAATGGCCCCAGCGACGATGCCCTGCTGTACCAGCGGCAACGCCTCGGACAAGGTCGGCACCTGATCGAAGTGCACCGTTGCGCCCAAGCTGGAACCGCGACAGATCTCCAGCAGATGGCCAAGCAAACCAAAACCGGTCACGTCGGTCAGCGCATGCACGTCCGGCATCGCGGCCAGCTCGCTGCCCACGCGGTTCAGTTGCGTGGTAGTGGCGATCATCTGCGCATAACCTGCATCGCTCAACATTTCTTTCTTCATCGCGGCGGCCAGCACGCCGATGCCCAACCCCTTGCCGAGAATCAGCACATCCCCCGCGCGCGCCGCATTGTTTTTCTTGACGTGGTCGGGATGCACGATGCCGAGCGCGACCAAGCCGTAGATCGGCTCTTGCGAATCAATGGAATGGCCGCCGGCAATCGGGATGCCGGCATCGCGACACACCGCTTCGCCGCCTTGCAGGATCGAACGGATGATATCCGGCGACAGCTTGTCGATGGGCATGCCGACGATGGCCAGCGCCATGATCGGCGTGCCGCCCATGGCGTAGATGTCGGAGAGGGCATTGGTCGCCGCGATACGCCCAAAGTCGAACGGATCGTCCACGATGGGCATGAAGAAATCGGTGGTGGCGATGATGGCCTGCTCACCGTTCAGGCGATAAACCGCCGCATCGTCGCTGGTTTCCGTCCCCACCATCAAATCCGGGAACGGCAGTTTCTGCCTGGCTTCGCCCAGTATCTCGCGCAACAAAGCCGGTGCGATTTTGCAGCCGCATCCGCCGCCGTGCGACAATCGGGTCAATTTTATTTCGGACATTTTTTCACTCGCCACTCATGTTATTCAGAACCGCGAACCTATCACAGCTTGGCCAGTTTGACGAAATCATCGACGTGCGCACGCCGGCCGAGTTCGCTGACGACCATATTCCGGGCGCGATCAATTGCCCGGTCCTGTCGGATGAGGAGCGCATCACCGTCGGCACATTATACAAACAGGTATCGCCGTTCGAAGCGCGCAAGGTTGGCGCGGCGCTGGTGGCGAAGAACATCGCCCATCATCTCGAGACGTGTTTCCGCGACCATCCGAAATCCTGGAGACCGCTGATCTACTGCTGGCGCGGCGGCCAGCGCAGCGGCGCGATGAGCATCATCCTCGCGCAGGTGGGCTGGGCGGCACACAAGCTGGAAGGCGGCTACAAGACTTACCGGCACGAGGTGCTGGAACAACTGGAACAACTGCCCGCCACGCTGACCTTCCGCGTGATTTGCGGCGCCACCGGCAGTGGCAAGACCCGTTTGCTCGATGCCCTGGCGGCGGAAGGGGCGCAAGTGCTCGATCTGGAAACCCTGGCGCGGCATCGCGGCTCGGTGCTGGGACAATGGGACGAGGCGCAACCGTCGCAGCGCTGGTTCGACACCTGTCTGTGGCAAACCCTGCGCGGATTCGACTCCGCGCGCCCGGTCTTTGTTGAGGCCGAAAGCAACCGCATCGGCCGCGTCGGCCTGCCGCCCGGGCTGGTGAACGCAATGCATCACAGTGCGTGCGTGTTGCTCGACACCGCGCGCGAGGCGCGTATCGCGCTGTTGCAGGAAGAGTATCGGCACTTCCTCGATACGCCCGACACGCTGATCGAACGCCTGCAGGCGTTGCATACTTTCCACGGTACGAAGCGCCTGCAACACTGGGAAGGACTGGTCCGGGACGGTTCATTTCACACGCTGGTGGACGAATTGCTGGCGCTGCATTACGACCCGGGCTATCTGCGCTCGCAAGCGAATCACTTCGTCGAACTGCCCCAGGCAAAATCGATTGCGTTAAGCGATGCGGCGCCGGAAAAGATGCGCGCAATTGCGAGCGGTTTGCTTCAGGAAGAAACCGGCACCCGCGGCGCGAGCGCGCAGAGCAATTCGTAGCTGATGGTGCCGGCGGCGCGCGCCACGTCATCCACCGGCATGCCCTCGCCCCACAACACCACGCGGCTGCCAATCTGCACGTTGGGCAACTCGCTTAGGTCCGCCGCCAGCATATCCATCGACACCCGTCCCAGTGTGCGAGTGCGCTGCCCATCAACCAGAATGGGCGTGCCGGTCGGCGCATGACGCGGATAGCCGTCGGCATAGCCACAGGCCACGGTGCCAACGCGCATCGGATGCGCGGCACGGAAGATTGCGCCGTAGCCGACCGCCTCGCCCGCTTTCAGGTTTTGGATCGAAATGATCTCGCTGCTCAAGGTCATCACCGGGCGCAAGCCCAGCTGCTGCGCGCTGGTATCGGCAAACGGCGAGCTGCCGTAGAGCATGATGCCGGGGCGCACCCAATCGCCGTGCGCCTGCGGATGACGCAACAGGGCGGCGGAATTGGCGAGCGAGCGCGGCAAGCGGTAAGGTGCGGCCAATTGTTCGAACAGGGCTTGTTGTTGCGCGATACCCGCTGCTTCATCTGCCTGGGCGAAGTGAGTCATCAGCGTGACCTCGCGCACCGCACGATGCGCTTTCAATTTCTCCAGCACGGCGGGGTATTCGGCGGGAGAAAAACCGAGCCGGTTCATCCCGCTATTGAGCTTGAGCCAGACCGACAGACCGTGTGGGCGCGGGTAGGCGTCCAGCCAGTCCAATTGGCGCGCACTGTGAATGACGCAGCTCAATTCGTATTCGGCGACCAGCGGCAACTCGTCGCGGGAGAAGAACCCCTCCAGCAACAGGATGGGCTGGCGAAATCCTGCCTCGCGCAAGCGCACTGCATCGCGCACATCGAGCAAGGCGTAGCCGTCGGCCTCGCGCAAGGCTTCCGCCGCCTGGAGCAGGCCGTGGCCATAGGCGTTCGCCTTGATCACCGCCAGCACCCGCGCCGTCGTGGCGCGGCGCGCGACGCGCAGATTGTGCGCCAGCGCGGAAAGGTCGATGTGTGCCTGAATCGGACGAGACATAAGGGAAAAGGGTTGCCCGCAAAAGTGCCGTGAATGATAGCAGGCCGCACCCGCAGTGCGTTTTGAAAATGAATTCGGCTGCAACGACAATTTAATTAACGCAACGGATATTTCATGTTATAAAACCCCGCCCATCCGGATATTTCAAACAATCAAAACGTGAAACGCGGCTTTTACATCATCCTCGCGGCGCAGTTTTTCAGCGCGCTCGCCGACAATGCCCTGCTGTTCGCCGCGATTGCTCTTCTCAAACAAGTACACGCTCCAAGTTGGCACACGCCGGTGCTGCAACAGGCATTCATCGTGTCTTTTATCCTGCTCGCCCCCTTCGTCGGCGCCTTCGCCGACTCGCTACCCAAGGGTCGCGTGATGCTGATCAGCAACGCGATCAAGATGATGGGCTGTCTGGCGATGCTGGTCGGCATCAACCCCCTGCTCGCCTATGGCCTGGTCGGTTTCGGTGCGGCCTCCTATTCACCCGCCAAGTACGGCATCCTCACCGAGTATCTGCCGCACGACAGGCTGGTGTGGGCGAATAGCTGGATGGAAGGCCTGACTGTGGCCGCCATCATTCTGGGGGCCGTGATCGGCGGCATGTTGGTCACATCAAGCACCGCACACACGATCATGCATGCCCTGCACGTTCCCGCCATGGTCAGCCCCCCGGAGCTGGCCATCTTCATCGTCTTCCTGATTTATCTGGTGGCGGCACTGTTCAACCTGTATATCCCTCGAGTGGCAATCGAACACAAGCCGTTCTCGCGCAGCCCGCTGTTCCTGTTGCGGGATTTCTGGCACTGCTTCACGCTGTTGTGGAAAGACCCGCTAGGCCAGGTCTCACTGGCGGTGACGACCCTGTTCTGGGGCGCGGGCGCGACGTTGCGCCTACTGGTGCTGGCCTGGGCCGCGGTCGTCCTGCATTACGACATCGGCACAGCAGCCAAGCTCACCGCCTGGGTCGCGGTCGGCATCGCCATCGGCGCTGTCCTTGCGGCGCGCTTCGTCAAACTGGAACACGCGGTGAAGGTCATCCCGATGGGAATCGGCATGGGGGTGCTGGTGCTGGTGATGATGCTGGTCAAAAGTCCGTTGGTCGCCATCCTGCTCCTGATCGGCATCGGTATCATGGCCGGCTTCTTCGTGGTGCCAATGAATGCCTTGTTGCAACATCGCGGCCATCTGCTGATGGGCGCGGGCCGCTCCATTGCAGTGCAGAATTTCAACGAGAACATCAGCATCTTCCTGATGCTGGCGTTGTACGCCCTGATGGTCAAACTCGACTGGTCAATCTACGTCATCATTTTCGTGTTTGGCATGCTACTGATCAGCGTCATGTCCTGGCTTTACAGGAAACACGGACACGACCAGGACGATGGTCACCTGTGACCCATCCGCTCATCGGTCGAACGCTACCACTTGACGGAAAAACCCTTCCCGGCTTGCCGATATCAGGGAAAGGCATGAAAATGCTTTCCCTATAAAATAACGCCGTCTTGCCGATTGATCGAGATTGACAAATACGGTGCTGGCGAACACCTATGCGAGCGTATTTTTTCCAGGCAGCCACATTGCAAACAAGCTGCTTCCGGTTTTTCGCCGCGAACTGATGCTGAAGTTGAAGCTAAACGGTGTGCTTAGCGCAAAATTTTAAGGATGAAAAAAGTGAAGATACATTTTGGAGCATTGCTACTGATCGCCTTGACCGCATTCGCGCAAAGCGCGTGGGCGAATACTTGTAGCGCAAAAACCGGCACCGTTAATTGGGATTCCAACGGCTCATGGTCGGGGTGTGGTGGCAAAGTGCCGCAGGATGGCGACACCGTTATTATTCCGAACGGCAGCACCGTCACTTTAAACAAGGACAGCAAGAAGATTGCAAGTCTGACGGTGAACGCCGGTGGAACATTGCAAGGGAATGGTTCCGGCAAAAATTTGGACTTGCGGAGCGCTCCCGGCAATCTGACAAATAACGGCACCATCAACCTGATCGACGAGGATATAAGTATTGACGGTGCCTTTATCAATAACGGCGTTTTCACTGCCGGAACCGGAAAGGTCAAGCTCAAAGGAAATGCAGCGCAAACCATAAGCGGAAATGTCGTTTTCAACGATTTGAAAGTGGACAACGGCAGCGCCAATGGATTGCTACTGAATGGCAATGTCACTGTAAATGGCGGGTTGTCGGGGAATGCGGTGTCGGGCGGGCAGGTCACTTTGGTATCCACTTGCCCGACCGATTACACGCTGGTTTCAAATGGCGGCACGACTGTGCAACATAGTTGCCCAACATCGCTTGCACCGCTCGCCGAATACCGTCTCGAAGAATCGGTGTGGAACGGCAGCGCCGGCGAAGTCCTCGACAGCAGCGGCAATAACCGCCACGGCACAACCATAGGCAACCCGCT
>Ga0210017_1004051_pt1 | contig 12150 bp, 11 predicted proteins | sample CryGeyCG2014_020_FD_183966 | JGI IMG/M metagenome (GOLD analysis project Ga0210017, IMG submission 183966) | Groundwater microbial communities from aquifer - Crystal Geyser CG08_land_8/20/14_0.20 (SPAdes) (version 2) | ecosystem: Environmental > Aquatic > Deep subsurface > Groundwater | place... | reverse complement strand
CTTAGTTTGTTTCGATAGTCCTAACTCCTCCGCTGCAGATGCAGTTAAATTACCAACTATGTCCGTGGACTTCACCGCCTTGGAGAGCATACCCTCCGACAACCCAACAACATCCATAACTTCACTTTCCCATGTCTTTGTTTTACTGCTGAACAGTCCGGTAAGTAAGGCACAGCTCCGGTCCGTGCAAAACTCTCCGGTACACTTATAAATAATGTAATCCTTGACATCTATAAACTTGTATGTGCGATTAAATATTTCCGGCTCTTTTTCCTTGATCCACATAATTTTGGGAATCACATCCTTCTCAGAGGCAGGAGGTATCATCCCCATTTCAAGTAACTTCAGCAAATCAAACTTTCCTAAGCACCAATCAGCTTGCTCACCAGCCCTGGCATCAAGCCAGATAATTGCAGGGCGAAGAGCTTTTCCCTGGCGATCAACAGGTAGAGCCGTTATCATCATAGCATCCAAACTGAGGGCGACAACATCGCTTGGAGAGACTCCGGTTTTGCGCATTACCCTTCTGGTAGTATTCACTATCGCCCTCCACCAAACTTCAGGGTCCTGTTCAGCCCAGCCAGGCCTGGGGTAATTCACACCATAGACTTCAGAATCTAAGCCTATTATCTTCCCTTCGGTATCAAAAAGACCTGCCTTATTAACTTCGGTTCCTACATCATGCGCCAGTATATATTTCCCGGGCAATTTCCACCCCTTCTAAATGAAATCGGACATGACAAGACTTGAATCTCTAACCACCTGACCCATTCAGGCTCTGTAATAAGATAGAGTTTACTTGCCTCCTCCTTGAGCAAGATTATGAATGATAGAAAGCCCTGATGTCAATTACCGAGATAGCAGTTGCTAAAAGGCACAACTTGTATAACTTGCACAAACGAAGCTAGTTTCTGTGTTTGCTTTATCGGGCAATACTCAAATTGTATGCCGCAGGTTCCTGGCGCAAAAACCTTCTGAGCTTGACTTTTAAGAGCTAGAGGTCTGTGGTACACTCCTCAATACTAAAATGCTTAAAAGGGGGGATTCATGACAAAATTAATGGACTCAAGGTTTAAGGCAGGCGATAACTTCTACGATGAACAGTTTTACAGATGCTATGAAAGGATAGGATACCCAAAACAATGGATAGACGAGGGCAAAGGTTATGCTCCCAGCGATTCTTATATTATCAGTCACCCAAGCTGGTACCCTGGAGAAATGCCAGTAATACCAGAGATATCAATATACGACCTTTTTAAAGAGACCGTTAAGAAGTACCCGGATGATACCGCCGTAATCTTTCTTGATAAAAAGATAACCTATAGAGACCTGGATATAATGATAGGAAAGTATGCTGCGTTACTCAAGGATTTGGGGATTAAAAAGGGCGACGTGGTCGCAGCCATGTTGCCAAATTCCTTGCAACACTGGGTAGCCTTTTTCGGCGCCGCCCAGATAGGGGCGATACATACACCGATAAATGCAATGTATCAAGAAGAAGAGGTGGCATATCAGATTGAGGATTCTGGCGCAAAGATAATTCTAGCATTGGACTTGCTTTATGAAAGGGTAAAACGTCTGAAAGAGGGTAAAAAGATCAAGCACATAATTGTTACCAACGCAAAGGACTTCGCCGCTGATAATGCCGTAATCTCTCAAGCGGTAAAACCCTTGTGGGATATACCCAAAAAGAAGATAGCGGGGACTTTCGATTTCTTTGAATCTATAGAGAAATATGCCCCTTTAAAGGAGTCCTTTAAGTGCAGCCCTAAAGACGACATCGCCCTATTACTATATACTGCTGGGACCACGGGAAGAGCAAAAGGGGTGATGGAGACCCATTTCAACCTGGTTTATAACAGTATAAGTCATTTTCATGCAGCAGAAAAATTGCTGGAAGCTAGAAGAGAAGTAAATTATTCCATCATGCCTATGTTTCATACTGCAGGATATCTCCTGCACACGCTCCCTACCTTTTATGTCGGGGGCACAGTAATCCCAATGCCCTTGTTCGATCTGGAAGAGACGTTCAGACTCATTCAGGCATATGGTGTAAATGTGTTATTTGCCCCTCCTACATTGTTCATCGCCTTGATGTCTAGAGAAGACTTGTTACACAAGTATGATTTAAGCACTCTCGAGCTTACAATCGGTTGTGGTGCACCTGTCCCTCCTGCTGTTCAGGACCAGTGGCAGAGTCTCACCAGTATTGGCCTGACCAATGGATGGGGCATGACGGAGACCAACAGCGGTGGAAGCATGTGTATCCCGGGATCAGGAAAGGAGAAGGCGGATTCCATCGGTTATCCGGTATATGCAGAAATGAAGATCGTGGATGAGAGGGGCCATATTGTCCCTAGAAATGAACAGGGTGAAATTCTCTTTAGAGGGCTGCAGGTAGCAAAGGGATATTGGAACAAGCCAGAGGAAACAAAAGAGACATTTCAGAACGATGGTTGGCTAAGAACAGGAGATCGCGGCTATATAGATAAAGAGGATTTCGTATATTTTGTCGATAGAATGAAAGACCTTATTATTGCCTCAGGATATAATATAGCCCCGGTCGAAGTAGAAAATGTCATATATGAACATCCAGCAGTTGCCGAGGCTGCAGTTGTAGGTATACCTCATGAATATAGAGGAGAAACAGTAAAAGCCTTTGTTGTCTTAAAAGATAAGTTCAAAGGAAAAATAAGTGAAGGAGAGATAAGAGATTTTTGCAAAAACAAATTGGCTACATTCAAGGTGCCACGCATAATTGAGTTTAGAGACACATTGCCTAAGAATCTCGTAGGCAAAGTTTTAAGAAGAGTGCTAAGGGAAGAAGAGACGAAAAAAGCTAAGTGAACGTCCTGGGAACTACAGGAGTATAAATCTAGGATAAATATTATAAAGGCATTTAAACTAAGACATAACCTTACCTTAAATAACTAGCAATAATAAGTTTTTCAATCTCAGTAGTGCCTGCCCCGATAGGAAACACTTTAGCATCTCGCATATATCGTTCCACGGGAAGGTCTTTCATATAGCCATAACCCCCATGAATCTGCACTGCCTCTCCGGTGACCCTGACTGCCATCTCACAGGCATAAAGCTTCGCCTGCGCAGCCAACATCCTACCCTCCCTAAAATTACCTTGATCCCAATAAGTTAAGCCCTTATATGTCAGCAGTCGAGCAGCCTCAATCTCCACCAACATTGCAACAAGCTTATCCTGTATCATTTGGAAGTCAAATATAGGCTGGCCAAATTGCTTCCTTTCTTTGGCATATTTAACGGATGCGTCAAAAGCAGCCTGGGCAATACCTATAGCAAGACAGCTCCACATAAGCCTTTCCACATCAAGTCCAGAAAACATTTGCTTTACCCCCTTCCCCTCAACACCACCCAAAAGATTAGCTTCCGGGACATGGCAATCCTCCAGGATGATCTCCCCGGTGGGAGAGGAGCGCAGACCCATCTTTGAGAACGCTCTACCTACATGATAACCGGGAAAATCCCTCTCTACTATAAAGGTGCATAATCCTTTTGCCCCAAGAGATGGATCCAGAGTGGCATATATAAGGGCTATATCTGCAATCGGCGCATTGGATATAAACGTTTTGGTGCCATTCAGGATATATTCGTCACCTACCTTTCGGGCCCTCGTCTTAAGGGACACCGCGTCTGATCCATACTCTGGCTCTGTTAACCCCATGCAACCCCTTTTTTCGCCTCTCGCTAAAATTGGCAGGTATTTCCCTTTCTGTTCTTCTGTGCCATTACGAGCAATGTTATTGCCACAAAGTAGACTATGTGCTCCATAAACTACAGCTACGCCAGCATCGACCCTGGCTAATTCCTCTGCCATGAGTCCAAGGGAAACATAATCGCTAAGTGACCCCCCATACTCAGGTGGTATGCCCATACCCAAGGCACCTAAAGGCTTTGCCTTTTCCCATAAGCCCTCTATGAACTTTTCTTCCCGATCCATCTCCCCGACCAGAGGTGCTATTTCCTTCTCACTAAACTCCCGAACCACTTCCCTAAGCATCTTCTGCTCTTCAGTTAAATCAAAATTCATGTCTAACCTCCTACTCTTTATTCAAGATGAACAATGCTTAATTGTATTATATGAGTATAAAGTAAATTTAACCTCAAAAACCAGCAAAATGCCCAAAAATCCGTTGATCAACCTTAGGATAGCAGTAGGTCTTTTATATAATAATCTATTACACGATAGCCCCAATTTCACGGGAAAAAGGTAATAGCTATTTTAGATAGTAGAACCAAGAACTCAAACCACCAAAAACGCAGTTTCTTAAGACCAACAACAAAAAATAAAAAAGACGTAAGATGTAACTGAGCATATGAACAAGTAGATATTCCCCCACTTACTATGTTAATATTTCATGCAAATTTATGAGGTAGGTTGTAGCTTCACAGGATAGAAATAGGAAGGAGGAGAAATTATGCAAAAGGTTGGAATCGTTGAAGTAGCCCAAAGTGCCGGCACTGAGTCGTCCCTCAGCTTGATGGAGTTCACGTACAAGCCGGTAAAAGAACTCCTTGATAAGGTGGATATGAGGAGAGATGAAGTGGACATGTATATACTGGCGTCAACAGACGTTTTTCATAGTGGCATGTCCTGCGCTAATGCCTTTGACTGGGACGCTAGTGGTGCATTCATGAAACCAGCCTCGCGCGAGGAGGGAGATGCTATCACGGCGTTTGTTTATGGCTGTATGCCCATTATGGAAGGTAGATACGATACGGTGCTAGTTGTGGGGCTCATTAAGGGCTCTGAGAATCCAGAGAATGACACGATAACAAGTTTTGTTGCTGATCCATTTTACTCGAGACCCGTTGGTATCCAGGAGACCACCGCGGCAGCCATGCAGATGCGGCTTTATTTACAGCGTTATGGGGTTACGGAGGAGCAATGTGCCAAGGTGGTGGTAAAGAATCTAGGCAATGCCTTGTTTAACCCCTATGCCCATATAAAGAAGAGAGTCAGCGTTGAGGATGTTCTTAACTCAGAGAGGATTTGCGACCCTTTAAAGGCTCTGGAGTGTGCCCCTAAGTCAGAAGGTGTCTGTGCTATGCTCCTGGCCTCTGAGGAAAAAGCCAAGAAGTTAACCGATAAACCAGTTTGGTTTAAAGGTTGGGGCTCTTCTATGGATACTTTTTACCTTGGAGATAGAGATTTGCTGAATACTCAGCTAAAGACTGCAGCGGCAAGTGCTTATAAGATGGCTGGGGTCAGCGATCCAGGGAAAGAAATCGATGTCGTGGAGACATGCGAGCCTTATGCTTTCCAGGAGCTTCTGTGGTGTGAGCAGTTAGGATTATGCGCTCAAGGACAGGGGGGCAAATTAATAGACAGCGGTGTTACCCAGATAACTGGAGCTCTGCCTGTTAATCCTTCTGGTGGTGTTTTGGCAATGAATCCCTATGTGGCGAGAGGGCTTTACCGTGTTGCAGAAGCTGCTTTACAAATTAAGGGCAAGGCTGGGGAGCACCAGGTGGACAAGAAGGTGAATACCGCTTTAGCCCATTCAACATATGGTTTTTGCGGGCAATGGCAGGGAGTGGTAATTTTGGGAAGTTAGGAGACAATAAAACTTATGAGAGGAGGATTTGATTAAATGGCGGAACAAAAAGAGAAACCAAGAAAGGTTGGCGCTATGGGTATGGTTCCATATGAAATGGCTCTCGGACCCACCTGGACCAAGTTTTTTGAAGGCTTCAAGGAAAAGAAGATACTTGGCACTAAGTGTAAGAAGTGTGGTCGGGTTCTTGTTCCCGCAAGACCATTTTGCCCCCGATGCTTCGAACCTATGGAGGAATGGGTTGAGGTCGCTCAGGAAGGTACTATAGTTACCTGGAGTTATGTCAATTATACTTACTTTGGAGTGACTCCGGATATGATTCCAGTAATAGGGGCTATCATAAAGCTGGATGGAGTTGATTGTGGCACGGGAATGTCGACGCAGATTGGCGGGCTTGATATAAAGGATTTTGAGCTGGTGACTAAGAAAGTAAAAGTTGGAGCTAGAGTTAAGGCGGTATGGCGTAGGAAGAGGCAAGGCAATTTCCGGGATATAGATTACTGGAAAATTATTGAATGATAGAAAGGAGGTGATAGGAGATGGGAAGAGCAGTTGCGGTTATTGGAACAGGTCAAACAAAGCACGGTAGAAGGGATGATTTAAGCTATCCCGATTTGGTCAGGGAAGCAGTGAAGAAGGTATTTGAGGATGCGGGAATAACTCCCAAGGATGTCGATGGTGTGGTTTATGGTAGCATGCCCTCTATGATGGAGGGAATGGCCTACAACCATTTTTACTTCGCTGATGCCCTGCGTGTAGTGGGTAAGCCACTATTGAGGACGGAGACCTGCGGTTCTACCGGGCAGTCTGTAGCCCACACCGCTATTCACTGGATTGCCTCGGGAATGGCGGATGTTGTCCTGGCTGTCGCTTCGGAGAAAGAGCATGAGGGCGATGCACAAGCAACTATGATGACAATACTTGAACCATTCCTAATGGTGACAATTGGTGGTGCTCCCGTAGCCTTCTCGTTACAATCTCGCGAGTGGATGGGATACTATCACATTGATGATGATAAGGCCAGGGAGGCTGCATCAATAGTATCGGTAGATTCCCATGATGGTGGCCTTAAAAATCCCCTTGCCCACATTAGAGTAAAGCTCACCAAAGAAGATGTTTCGAAGGCCCCGATTATTACCTATCCCGTTCGGTTGTATGATGTTTGTCCGACATCGGATGGCGCTTGTGCGGTGATCTTTGCCTCGGAGGAGAAGGCTAAGAAAATTTGTAAGAAGCCTGCCTGGGTTAAAGGGATAGGTTTCAGAGGTGAAGAATATTTTATTGGTGATAGTAATAAGGCGGTGTGGCAAAGCACCATTGAGGCATCTAAGGAAGCTTATAAGGAGGCAGGTATCACTAACCCTCTAAAGGAGTTAGATGTAGCCGAGGTATATAATCCTTTTAGTTACCAGGAATTGATGTTTTTGGAGTGTTTGGGGCTTTGTCCTCCCGGAGAGGCTCCTGACTATGTAATTAAAGGCACATTTTCGCCTGGTGGTGAGCTTCCCTGTGACCCCTCAGGTGGCGTTCTTTGTACCAACCCCATTGGTGCTGCTGGGCTTATCAGGGTGGCTGAGGCAGCATTGCAAGTCACTGGCAAGGCTGGAGAACATCAAGTTGAAGAGGCCAAATTAGCCCTTTCCCATGCTATGGGAGGTGCCGAGCAATTTAACGGAATAACGATACTTGGCTCAGAACTATAGAAAAGGAGGAATTACATGGCGGAGAAGTATAAATTAATTAAAGACCTGGTTAGGATGGAGATAGTGGATTTTACGTTCCCCAAAAAGGAATATCGGACAGGTAGGCATGATACGGTTCTTCCCTATAATTGGGCTCTGGGCCCAACGTGGACGAGATTCTTCGATGGCTTAAAAGAGGGGAAGATATTCGGCACCAGGTGCAAAAAATGCAACAAAGTTCTTGTTCCCGCAAGAACATTTTGCCCCAGTTGTTATGAAGATATGGAGGAATGGATTGAGCTCCCCCAGGAAGGCAGTGTAGAGACGTGGTGTCTTGTTAACTATAAATATTACGGGCAAGTTAAGAAGCCTCCATATATAATAGGGCAAATACGCCTGGATAAAGCCAATTGTAGCCTGACGCACTTTATTGGTGGATTTGACTTATCTGACCCCGATAAGGTGAGGAGAAAAATGAAGACCGTATCAAGAGTTAAGGCTGTATGGAGTAAAGAGAAACATGGTGATATCTATGATATCGCTTATTTCAAGCCTATCTAAGTAAAGCACGGGGTTCATTGCTCCTGCTAAAGGAGGGGAAACATGGATATGTGGAAGGGCAAGAAGTATTTCGATGATTTTGAAATTGGTGACAAACTGGGGCCAACGAGGGCAAGAACGGTCACCGAGACTGATATTGTGAATTTTGCTTCTCTGACCGGGGATTGGTTTCAACTTCATACCGATGTGGAATTTGCCAAGAAGAGCATGTTTGGGGAGAGGATAGCCCATGGAATGTTGGTGCTTTCGATAGCCTCAGCGCTGGCACCTCCTTATGACCTTGCATTTCTTGCTTTTTATGGCATAGATAGGGTTAGATTCATTGCACCTGTGAAGATTGGTGATACGATTCATGTAGAAGCAGAAGTAATTGACAAAAAGGAGAGGGAGGGAAATACCGGCACTGTTACTTTGAGGGCCTATGTTAAAAACCAAAGGGATGAAAATGTGACTGTTTGGGATGCTAAGGTGTTACTTGCCAAGCGTGGAAAAGCAGCTTGAATCTATTATGAGCCGGGCGAGAGGTCCATGCTGGAAGAGATACGTCAGTGGATTGTAAGGGCTGTCATGATAGAACAGCGTTTGTCTTTTGAGATACCAAGTTGACCTTCAATGAGTTAGATGAGAAGGTCAGCAGACAGAATAAAATAATCTAGCACTGTAACAGTCAATTGCTAGGTTATACCAGAATATATCCACAATAGCGATTGATAACAGGAGGTGGCGATGGATTTTAGTTTTAACGATGAAGAGGAAGCATTCAGGAAGGAGGTTCGCGATTGGATTAAGAAGGAGACTCCGAAACGATGGTTTGAACTTGACCCATTGTTGTGGGAGGAGACCGATGAGTCTTGGGCTATTTCTCGTGAGTTTCAAAAAAAATTGGGACAGAAAGGTTGGTTGGCACCAGCATACCCTAAGCAATATGGCGGCTTAGAGATGAGCCACATGAAACGGCTTATCCTTGCCGAAGAGCTATCCTACAATAAGGCACCAGTAGGCGTAGAAACGGAGATCGCAGTAAACTGGGTAGGACCTGACCTCCTACTCTTCGGAAGTGAAGAGCAGAAGCAAAAGTATGCTCTTGGTGTAGCGAAAGGTGATTTGGTAATTTGCCTCGGCTACAGCGAGCCTAACGCTGGTTCTGACCTCGCCTCGCTGCAAACCACCGCTGTAGAGGAAGACGATGAATATGTAATCAATGGCAATAAGATCTGGACTAGCTATGCCCATTATGCTGACTATTGCTGGCTTGCCGCCAGAACTGACCCCAATGCCCCCAGAAAATATGATGGAATCAGCATGTTCGTTGTTGATATGAAAACCCCTGGAATCACGATACATCCCTTGATAAATCTCATGAATCGTCACTCATTTAACGAGGTTTTCTTTGATAATGTGCGTATCCCCAAAGAAAACCTGGTAGGGAAGAAAAACAATGGCTGGTATGAACTGATGATAGCTCTGGATTCCGAGCGCTCCGGGATAGGTTACGCTGCGATGTTTCAGCGAATTTTAGAGGAACTAGTGGAATATGCCAAGGAAAGGAAGTGTGATAAAGACCCTATAATTCGGCAGAAGCTGGCAGAAATGGCAGTGGAGATCGAAGTTAGCCGTATGATGTGCTACCGCATTGCCTGGATGTATAGCAAGAATCTTCATCCTAATTACGAAGCTTCTATGTCACTGGTATTTTTGAGCGAGATGATGAGACGCGTGGCGCAAGTGGGAATGGATATTGCGGGACCTTATGGAGAACTGGAAAGGGATTCCAAATGGGCTCCTCTCCGCGGGAAGATAGAAAGGTTGTGCCTAAACTGCCTCTCCATAGGTGTTGGTGGTGGCACTAATGAGATCCAGCGCAACATTATTGCTCAAAGGGGATTGGGGTTACCCCGGAAGTAGTCAAAAATGTGCAAAATGGCTTGCGTGGTCTATTATGAAATAAGGGGGTAAGAGAATGGATATTGGTTTAAGCGAAGAGCAGGAGATATTGAAAGCATCAGCGCGTGATTTTCTCGCCACGGAATGCCCCAAGAAACTGGTGAAAGAGCTAGATGAGAGTGACAAGGGTTATTCACCTGAGTTGTGGCGGAAGATGGCGGAGCTAGGTTGGATGGGGCTGGTCTTTCCTGAGGATTATGGTGGCAGTGGTGGTACTTTCCTGGATTTGGTGGTTCTCCTTGAGGAGATGGGATATAACATTTTGCCCGGCCCATTTTTCTCTACTGTGGTTCTCGGCGGCTTGCCTATTTTGAAGGCTGGCAGTGAAGAACAAAGGAAGGAATTTTTGTCTAAGATTGCCAGGGGAGAGCTAATTTTCACCATGGCATTGACTGAGTCTACTGCTAGCTATGATGCATCCGCTATCACAGTCAAAGCTTCTCCTCGGAATGGTGAATATAGCATCAATGGCACTAAGCTTTTTGTTACTGATGCTAACGTCGCCGATTATCTGTTATGCGTGGCTAGGACAGAGGAGACGGCAAACCCCGAAACAGGCATTACTATTTTTGTAGTTGATGCCAAGACCCCCGGGATCAAATGCACCCTCCTTAAGACGCTGGCACGTGACAAGCAGAATGAGGTTGTCTTTAATAATGTGAATGTAGCAAAGGAGAATATAGTAGGGGGGCTGGACCACGGCTGGCCTGTGATACAGGATACTCTGGAGAAGGCTGCAGTAGCCAAGTGTGCTGAGATGGTTGGTGGTGCTCAAGCTGCATTAGAGATGGCTGTTAACTATGCTAAGGAAAGGATTCAATTTAATCGACCTATTGGCACTTTCCAGGCTGTTCAGCATTATTGTGCCAATATGGTGACAGATGTTGATGGTGCACGGTACATCACCTATAAGGCAGCTTGGAAACTCAGTGAAGGCCTTCCTGCCACCAAAAGTGTGGCTATGGCCAAGGCCTGGGTAGGTGATGCTTATCAGCGGGTGACTATGTTGGGACAGCAGATCTTTGGGGCGATTGGTTTCACCATGGATCATGATATGCACCTTTATTATCGGCGGGCGCAAGCAGGAGGACAAGCTTTCGGCGATAGCAACTTCCAGCGCGAAATTGTGGCTAAGGAATTAGGTCTTTAGCTTATTGTAGCAATTTGCTTTTTGTCTCTTTTCAACCATCCTTTTCTATCTTGTTTATTTTTCTTCGGCAAAAGCATTCTGATATTCTTTCCTTGAGTGCATATCCACCATGCTGCAATCTAATCCCACTTCCTCATCTTAGCAATAAACTGTGCTGGCTGACCACATAGGTAACACTGGACTACGGATCCTAGCAAGTTCCCTTTCAATATACTCCACAGGGGCAAGATAGCCAAGTGATTGGTGTGGACGATTGAAGTTATATTCTATAAGCCATTCAGCTAGCCCGGGATTGATTTATAGTCTCAATGACCTGAAAGGGCACCGGGACGCGCTCTACTTGAGTGCGTTTGCCTTCCCAGACTAGCTCAGTGCCTGTGGCATTAGCCCTCAGCTTATTGTTCTCGGCCATCCCTGCCATGTTCTTACTATATGACTTGGCTAAGACTCTATCAACATGCCGTTTCAGAACTATGACGCTGAGGCACTTGAGCATGGACTGGACATTCCGTCACGTTGTTCAATCAGGCACCGCCATATCTATAAAATTGGTAACAGCACTTTGGTCATCCATCTGGCGGTTTGCCAGTTCCAGCCACGCTGCTATGGCCTGTCTTATTTTTCGGAGGGCTTTTGCACGTGTACTCGCGTAAACCATACACCCCGCCAGCCCGTTGCACCACGCTTGATAGCGATGCCACTCCTCTTCACCTTCGTCATATCCTATTTCAACCTCAAATGTGTGGTTAACCCGGTAACTCGTTGTTTGGTGAGTCATTGCATACACCTCCTGTTAATTATTAGAACCCATTTATCTGCTTGCCTGCGCACGATGTCTTACTGCCAGGACACAATAGTCCTCGTCTTCACTTAGGTTGTTTTTATGGCTAGAGAGGCTCTGAAGCATGCACGTTTGCTCCAGCTTTGATACGAGCTACTATATGCTTCAATATCTCCTTAAACATTTCGATATGAAGAAGCTTTGTTGGGGGTGCGGTGTATAGGGCAACGCCTCCCAGAGTATTGTTTATCATGTAGACTTCATAACGTGATTGGTCAACGGTTATAGGTTTGATTTGTTTCGGTTTCGTCTGCGCCAATATTTCTTTCCTTACGTTGCTCTTCTGGAAGCAGATTACATCTCTGATGTGGTTACGAAGAAGAATGTCTCTAAAGCGCTGAAACTCGAACTTCTTCATCTCCTCAAATATCTCGTCCCCGA
>Ga0210017_1004048_pt1 | contig 12156 bp, 14 predicted proteins | sample CryGeyCG2014_020_FD_183966 | JGI IMG/M metagenome (GOLD analysis project Ga0210017, IMG submission 183966) | Groundwater microbial communities from aquifer - Crystal Geyser CG08_land_8/20/14_0.20 (SPAdes) (version 2) | ecosystem: Environmental > Aquatic > Deep subsurface > Groundwater | place... | reverse complement strand
TAGTGGCTCCCAAAACTCACGTACCGTTGGTACCCATTTCTTTTTCCCATCTGCAATCAAATCGAGATCCTTCTCCATCTTGGCCGTAAACTCATAAGCAAAAATATTGCCAAAGTTCACCAGCAAAAAATCTACCACCGCTTCTCCAATCGCAGTCGGTCGGAAACTTTTCTCGATCTTTTCCACATATCCTCTATCTTGAATGGTCGAGATGATCGCCGCATAGGTACTTGGTCGACCGATCCCGCGACTCTCTAGTTCTTTAATGAGTCCTGCCTCACTATAACGGTTCGGAGGATTGGTAAACTTCTGCAAGGGGTCCACTTTTACCAAAGAAAGTGTCTCGCCAGCGACAACATCAGGCAAGAACACATCGTCCGTTGGTTTCCCCAGTTTAAGATATCCGTCAAAAATCATTCGCTTCCCATCTGCTTTGAGCAAGTACTGATCTGCGCTAACTACAATACTTGTCTTATCAAATCGTGCGTCAGCCATCTGTGACTGAAGTAACCTCTTGCGTATCAGCTCATAAAGTTTGAGATGGCGAGATGTCATCGCACCAGTTGTCAAACCTGGCTGCGCAGGCAGGTCTACACTCAATCTAGTTACATCAGTTGGGCGGATTGCCTCGTGTGCTTCCTGAGCACTCGCAGATTTAGTTTTATAAACTCTTGGTTTCTCCGGTAAATAATCCATGCCATATGTCTTGCCAATAAAGTCCCTCGCCATCCCAACTGCTTCGCCTGCCAAGTTGAATGAATCAGTACGATGGTAGGTAATATATCCATGTTCATACAGCGACTGGGCGATCTGCATAGTCATCTTGGCGCTCCACCCGTAGACGTTACTCCCAGCCCTTTGCAGTAGCGAAGTAGTAAAAGGCGGGTAAGGCGAACTGTGTTGTTCCTCTCTTGTCAGATCGGACACACTGTATTTTGCATTTTCCAAATCAGCAATTACTTTCTTTGCTACTTCGCCATTACCGATCTTTGCCGTTTTCCCCTCTATTTTTACTAGTTGCACTCTAAAATCTAACGTCTTACGTCTTACGTCTACAAAGATCTCCCAATACTCTACAGGTACAAACGCTCTTATTTCCCTCTCTTTGTCCACAATCAACCGTACAGCCACACTTTGCACACGCCCCGCCGAAAGCCCCCGCCGGACTTTCCTCCACAAAACTGGAGAAAGTGTATAGCCTACGAGTCGATCCAGTACACGTCTGGCTTGCTGAGCATTGAACATCTGCAAATCAACTTTTCCTGGATGCTTGAGTGCTTCCTCGATCGCCGACTTGGTGATTTCATGAAAGGTTACGCGACGGAAATCGTGTTTGCCTAGCAGGTACTCTACGTGATAAGCGATCGCTTCTCCTTCTCGATCGGGGTCGGTAGCGAGGTAAATGATCTTGGCGTCTTGAGCTAACCTCTTCAAATTGGCTACATTGGCTCTCTTGCTCGAGAGTACTTCGTACTGGGGTTCAAAATCGTGTTCTATATCAATCGCTAGCCCACCACCCTTTTCAGGTAGGTCTCTTACATGCCCCATTGAAGCCTCTATTTTGTAAGCAGATCCCAAAAACTTAGTGAGTGTTTTGGCCTTGGTTGGTGACTCAACAATGACTAAATCCATATTTACAAGGATACCACACACTTCATTTCTTCAACTATCGACTTGATTACTCCATCAACCAATTTCTTCTCTTCTGTCCTAAAATCATCCAGGCTATATACAACTCCCGGCACTCCTTTGTTTCCTCTGATCTCTCTATTCTCTACCCCTACTCTCACATGCCAGTACTGATCACTCCCCAGCTTTTCGTTTACCGAGGATAGCCCATTGTGTACTTTTGGCCCCCTACCAAACTGAATTTTGTACTCACCTAGTTTGATATCCAAATCATCATGGATGATATAGAGCTCACTATGCTTTATTTTGTAAAAGCGACAAATTGCCTCAACTGCGACTCCACTTTCATTCATAAATGTCTGTGGTTTCACCAAAATAAAATCTTTGCTTTGAATAATTTCCGCATTAAATTTTTTTACCATTTCCCATGAGCCATTAACCATGAACTTATTCAACTCTTCTACCACTATAAAACCCACATTATGACGGTTGTGCTGATATTTCTCTCCTGGATTGCCCAGACCTACAATGATTTTCATGTGTTGATTATATCCTCTACCTTGGCAACTGGTATACACCCTTCTCTCATCAGCTCTGTACTCCCCTCATACGTCGGGTCATTGATCGGCCCAGGCACAATATAGACATCTTTCCCTGAGTCAGCCGCGAATTTGACCGTGATCTTGGTCCCACTCGACTTGGGTGACTCAGTTACGAGGACACAACTGGATATTCCCACAACTATTCGATTTCGCACTGCCAAATTTTGCTTTATCAGCGGTATTCCTTCTTTATGTTCACTTAAAATCAGTCCTCCGTTCTCCACTATCTTTTGTCGAAGTTCCCTATGCTCTCCTGGATACGTCATATCAAGTCCGTGCGCCAGCACGGCTATGGTCTTACCACCATTTACCAGGCAGGTCTCGTGTGCCACCCTATCCACCCCTCGGGCAAGTCCAGAGACTATCACCCATCCCTCTTGCACCAGTTCTTTAGTAAATTTGACTGTTACCACACGGCCATACTCACTCATTCGCCTCGTCCCTACCACCGCAATATTTTTGGGATTGTTTATCAAACCTATATCACCCTCATAGTAAAGCCTCTCCGGCACCCACGCAATTTGGCACAGAGACTCAGGATAACTTTCTTGCTCCACAAACTTGAACATAGTTCTATGATACCAAAACCCTCCTCCGGGGTTACCTACCCGAGCGGAGGATGGGGTTAGTTACGATTCTTAATAGTTCATCTGATTCTTTCATCACCTGCATTGTTAGACCTAGTAGTTGATATGTTTCAGGATCACGTATTTCCACAACTATTTCATCTTTGGGGACACTGCTCCAGTCTGGTCCTTCAGTACCACTTGTAGCCATATTTTTCTCACCTCCTTCTTCGTCCGCCTTAGTTTTAACGACGGCGGATGTCGTTTCAATTGGCAAAAAAAATCCCGCCTCTTTAGGTGCGGGTTTGTGTTCTTTTGCCTTTTAATTAAGCTCTTTACACCAAACCCGCTCCCTTCCAAATAAGGAGTTTGCGGTAACTAATGGTGAAGACGCAATGTTGTAACATAACTCCATTCATTTTACTTAACTGACATGCTAGGTCAATATATCAAACCCAGTCAATTCTCTCTCGTCCCCATCCACGTGACCAACTCATCCAAAATCTCAACCTGCAGGGCCAGGCCCTGCAGACTCTCCCTCGCCTTATCCATGTGTTGCTTGATGACCTCTTCCGTCTTACCCTTCCCATACATCGTCGCATATGTCTTCTTACCTTTTTTCGCCATATCTTTGTCGTATCCCAACCAGTCATCTCGCAGTTGAAATACCCAGCCCAGCTCCATCCCATATTTCTCCAACTTATCTAAAAGTACTTTATCGGCTTCTCCCAGCGTAGCCCCCAGTAACAGTGGTAATACACAGCTATACTCTCCGGATTTGATTCTCAGAATTTTGAGAATAGTCTCATCATCCGCGATATCTAGTCCGTCCAGTGTCTGCCCGTACCCAACTCGGGTAAAATATTTCCCCCATACCTTCATTGCATCTACAATTTGAGAATTTGACTTGCCTGCGCAGGCAGGAAATTTGAGATTTGTGATTATCTCGATCCCCCAGCCAAATGTGTAGTCGCCCGCCAACATTGCCACTGACTCTCCCACGTGCCTATCCTCATATCGCATCTGAATTGTTTTAACTCCCCGTCGCACAATATCTCTATCCATAAAATCATCTTGGATCAAGAGACCCAAGTGAAATATTTCCATCATCACCCCTGCCCTGATTATTTCCTGTAGGGGCGAAACCATGTTTTCGCCCGCTAATTGGTATCCCAAAATAACCAACATCGCCCGCAGTCTCTTTCCTCCAACTGACAGTTCTTTCATTGCCTCTAAAATCGGCACCAGGTGCGGAGAGATATCCCTCACTTCCTCTAGCCTCCTCTCCAACTCCTGCTCGATCCCCAGATCCACTTTCTCTTTATACTGCCCAATAAAATCTAGCAGAACTTTGTTCATACCAACAATTTACCATCTTTCAAGACAACTTTCCCATCAATCGTAAGTACACTACCAGGACTCCGCATATCTTTGACTAGATCCCAGTGGATCGCGCTCTCATTTTCCCCACACCCCCTTGTATTTTTGTATGCCCGCCCGAGTGCCATATGGATCGTTCCCCCGATCTTTTCATCAAATAGCGTGTTTAGCATCCCGCGCGTAATATTGAAGTTAGCCCCAATCGCAAACTCACCAAGATATCTTGCACCATCATCGGTCTCCAGCATTTTTTGCAGTGCCCCGTCCCCTTTATCTGATTTTGCATTGATAACTTTACCTTCTTTAAATTCTAAGTGGATCCCCACCACTTCTTGGCCATAGGCGAGCGTAGGCAGTTCAAAATATACTTCCCCGTTTACCCCGTCCGTCACAGGTGCAAGGAAACATTCACCGTCCGGTATATTACACTCTCCTGCACATGCTTCCGCTAGTCGCCCTTTGATATTTACATAAAGATCCGTCATCTTTCCTACCACGTGGATCTCATTTCCATTGTCCATGATTCCTTCTAATTTTTTCAAATCTTTTTCCATTTTTACGTAATCTACGAGACACGCATCAAAATAAAAATCTCGCAGCCAGTCAGTACTTACACCGGCTTCTTGTGCCATCGCAGGTGTTGGATACCACGTCAATATCCATCTTTTACTATCGATCATTGGGTCCATTAGGGGACGGGTAAGTCGCGATCTTGTGCTCATTTTCTCAGGATCAATTTGGGCTAGCTCCCGCAGATTATCGTCAGCTACAATCCGCACGTAAGCATCTGCCCAAGATATTTTCTGTTTGATCAGCTCACTCGGGACATAATTGAGTTGCCAGTCGTTGGCATTATGATAAAAAACATAATCAAATCCACTTGGGACTATATCGAGTATTGGGTACGCCCCAAATTTTAGCGTCTCTTCATACACCGCTTTACCCAAAGAAAGTGCCAAATCAGACACAGTAATCAAGATTTTTTCTTTAGGCTTAATCTTTAACGAATGCTCAAGCATCACTCTCGCTAATTCAAAATCTTTTTCCATATCTACTTCTTTGTCACCGTCAGCAAAACCGCGTCACTAGCAGCAAGGGAGATCTCGCGGCGGATATTACCACCCACCACCAGCACATCAGTATTTAAAACTCGTCCCGACAGATATTCCTCACGGACCACATAATTTCCCTCACTCAGCCCTACGATCGTGATCGGGAACAACTCCTCGTGTTTTCCTCTTATATCATAGTTGGTCGCCAACACTCGAATCACACCTTTGGCGTCATACGCAGATAAAGCGGTCACATAAGTTCCAAAGCCTAGTAGTGGCAATCTAGCTCCATCTAGTTTGGAGATCATCTCCAGCGCTTTAAACCTTGGCTTCTTCGCCACTGCCCCATACTTGGGATTTGTAAGCATCCCCCACCCACCATGAAATTGTTTATCGCCAGGCGCCCCATCCATTACTTCAAACGCCAGAGTTAAATCAATGTTGGTATCAGAGAGGGCAGTATTGACCGCCAAAAAATGCGCCGCCACCCATCTCCCATCATATGCGCTCGATCTCTCCGGGTTTATTCCCCACTCAGAGATATAGAGGTATTGAGATCTGGCGATGCGGGTTTCCATCATTTTTTTGGCGGTAACTGCATCGCTTACAAAATCCTCAACTCTCGCGCTATATCTATGCCACGCAAAGAAATCTATTCGTACGCTACTATCTAGTTTGTCATAAAATCCCGTGACCCAAGCAGGGTAAAACCCAGTCGTCGCCGGTCCTCCAATCTTGAATGGTTTGACATTCTTGACCCTATTGGCAGCATTGGCCGCCACGCTATATAACGTCACATAGTTTTTGGGTCCACCCATCTTCCACCCCCCAAACAAGTCCGGCTCATTCCATACCTCGTAGATCACATTGCTTAGTCCTCCTTTATAATCTCGTGAGTAGTGACCAACTGTCGCCGCCACCACCTGCCCCCACTCACCCCACTCCACTGGGAAGTCGAGAATATCACCCCTAGAGATAGCCGGTGGCATATAAGAAATTGAGAAATATGGGAGCGCACCCGCAACAATGATATCGCCCACCATCGCGTCCAGCTTGGCCCAATCGTAGCTTAGTCGTCCATCGACTTTAGATACCACCCCGTATCCATCATAAATATGATCGATTCGGACGTACTTAACCCCGACATTTTTCAGCAGTGTGGACGTACTACTTAGCCGAAAATCAGCCTCTGGTAGTTTCTCAAAACCCTGTGACACTCCACTCCAAATCTTACGAATAGAAGCTTGGGGTTGGCTCACGTCCACCACTATCGCCGCCGCCTGATAGCTAGCTCCTGTAATCCAGTGCCACGCGTTTTGGGCCAGTGGCATCGTTAGAGGCAAAGATCCCAAAAGTCCCAAAGATATGACCAAACCTTTCCAATTTTTCTGCCAAAATTTTTGCATATATCAAGGGTAGCATATCTTCTCTTGACTCACAAGCGTATAATATAGGCCATATGAAATCATTTGTGACCGGACTCCTTACAATTATTGCCTTAGGCATCATCGGTTACTTCGTCTTCCGCTTCACCACGGGACTCATGTCTAGTATCAATCCTTCTCCTTCTTCGTCCGCCATAGCCTTGGCGTCGGCGGATCCTACTCCTACCTCCACCCCCAAACCAACTGCTTCTCCTCTCCCCACCACTCCTCCTACCGTCAAGGGCGTCTCAACTGTTAAAACAACAACCACTACCACTTCTCACTTGACTCTCACCCTCGTCAAAACCAGCACTTGCCCCATCAGTTACATGACTGAGGTAAAAGATATTAAAGGTCCCCTTACCCTCAAATACAAGCTCGAGGGCAACACCAGTTTTGGTATTACCATTTGGGCAAAAGATGGGAACGAATTACTCAAAAATACAACCTATTCAGGTAACTCTGGTCAAATTACAACCATCTCCGGTGTCGACTATATGAAAATCCGTGTCGAATCCAAGAGTTGCGCAGGTAACAACGACAACTGGTTGACCTTGACCGCCGAAAGATAAATTTTACGCCCTTGAAACGTATTCTCCAGTTTCTGTATCCACGATAATCATCTCTCCCTCTTTGACAAACAAAGGTGCCAAAACCTCTACTCCCGTCTCAATTATAACCGGCTTCTTAGGCGCATTCACCGTGTTTCCTGCCGAGGCTTCTTGCGCTTCGGTGACCTTGACCGTAACCTTGAGAGGGAATCTCACCCCGATTGCGATCCCCTCATAAAAGTTAAAAAACATCTTCATCTCTGCCAGTAAATACTTCTCTTTGCCCTCAAATATCGAGACTGGCACTTCAAACTGATCAAAGGTGCGTGGATTCATAAAATAGAGGGTGTCCCCGCCTGCCTTGCCGGCAGGCAGGTCGCCATAGAGGTATTGGAGCTCGACGGTATCGATGTCCACCGTTTCCACCATATCCGCCGACTTAAAAGTATACTCATACACATTCCCCGTCTTGACATTCTTCATCTTGGTACGCGCAAAAGCACTCCCTTTACCGGGGAAATAAAACTCACACTTGACGACCGTACAAGGCTGATCCTTGTACAACACAAACATTCCGGTCTTTAGTTGATTAGCGCGCATTGTAGACATGGGGAAATTATATCACGCAAACATTTCCCCCACTGGGAAAAATAACGTATCCGCAATATCTGGGGTATCTGCAAACAAAGCCACAAGTCTATCTACCCCTACCGCAATCCCTCCCGTGGGTGGCATCCCCAGTTTAAGTGCGTCAATAAAATCGTTGTCCATGGGAAAAGCAAGTTTACCCTGAGCTTGCCGAAGGGCTAGATCAGCTTTACACCTCGCCTCCTGCTCTTTCCAGTCGGTCAACTCGCTGAAACAGTTCCCTAGCTCAAGCCCCGCCATAAATATCTCAAAACGCTCGGCGAATCTAGGATCTTTAGCAGGCCTAGCTAGAGCAGCCTGGGCGATCGGATAATCATAAAGGATAGTGGGGCCGTTTTGCCCAAGTTTTGGCTCTATCTCATTGGCCATGATCTGATTCCAAATCTCCTCCCACGTAGTTGTCTCTGTCACCTGGTAACCCTTGCGTTTGCCATGAGCTATGAGCAATGAGCCATTTAACATGGTCTCTATATCCACACTCGCATATTTGGCGAAAGCTTCCGCCACCGATATCTTCTCCCACGGCGAGTTCAAATCATATTGTTTGCCCTGGTACGTTAGGGCCAGGCCCTGCAGGTCAATATTGTTAGGACCTGCAGGGCCTGGCCCTGCAGGATGTACCCGATTCAATATAAACCTCATCAACCTCTCAAAATCTTCCGCCACATCCATATAGTCCCCCGGAGTCCGGTACCACTCCAGTATCGTAAACTCGGGATTATGCCGACTACTGCGACCTTCGCCATTGCGAAATGATTTAGTGATCGTAAATACACTCCCAGATCCTGCACTAAGTAGTTTTTTCAAAGCAAATTCAGGCGAACTAGGCAAGAATCCTTGCCATTTATTCCCCTGATCATCTTTAAGTTCAGTCTCAAATACTTCAAGAAACGGCTCAGTACTAGGAGCTGGCAAAAGTAACGGCACCTCCGCCTCGTGGAATCCCTGTCCCTTAAAATATTCCCGTATCGCGTCAATTACTCTTTCTCTTACCCAGTACCTCTGCCACAGCTCTGGATTTTGTTTTAACTTCTGAAATGTCTTCACTAGGTTATTATACCTGATCCAGTTTGACATAACATGTTATAATTATAGGCCTATGAAAATAATCTGGGACTGGTCCCTCGACTCAGAGACAGATCGCCTCTTGGACGTTGCAAATGGGATTGGTAATGGCTTTTTTGCACTCCAAGGATTCTGTCCTCTCCCCTGGCCATCAACATCTAAACACTCTATAGCTTCTAGTGTCTATCTCCCTTCGCTTAATTATATTTCAATCCCCAATTTCTGGTCTTCAGTTGCTAAACTAGATAGTAGACAATATCCCCTCGTTACTTCAAAGTCATTATTTAACTCAACAAAATCTTTACTCTCCAGTATCTCTCTTCTACCACCAAACTACGGTGAACTAGAAAGGCTTACAAGCACCACCGTTCCTCAGGTAATTAATTTTATCAAAAAGTTTATTTCAAATATCACTTTACCAAGCGAGTTGCTTATTCGCCCTACCCACTTTGGCACTGGAGGCTCATTTAGTCTTATTGATGATAGTGGCAAGATTACAATATATTTACGCATCGACAAAGGTATTAAAACAATTGTCGAATGTCTACTCACTAGCCTGCTTAGAGGTAATGCCATGCAAGAACTCGCCGCTTCGTGGAGTGAAACCGAATTTTTGACTGATTGGCTTATCACTAGTAGCGCACTTTCTACAATTCTCCCTGCCGACCCTACCTGGGAGAGTACTCTCTCTACCACCCGCCGCTCCGTCTCCACTGCCCTTCAAGCGCAATCTGCTCATTTTCTCGCCCAAATTAGTGCTCCCACCCCCACCTCCCAAACCTTCTTGGCCAAATCCGGTCAAATATACTTTGGCGACTGTCCTCTCTCCAGTCTAACCTCCCGCGAGGTCGCCCTCATGACCCGCCTGGTAGCCAAATCTCCCGCTCCTCTTACCCTCGACGAAATCGGTGATCTCATCTTTAACCAGGAAGATAAATTCTCTCTCGCCGCCATCTCTAAAACTATTGAGCGTCTGCGTACCAAACTCGAGTCTTCCGGCATCTCCCGCCACTACCTCGCCACCGCCTCCGGTGTCGGGTATTATCTCAAGAACTAGCATTCACTTCTCTACTTTGTTGACAAAGTACAATAGTAGATATATCATAATGTCATGACACATTATCTTGACTCACTCAACTTCCAGAATCTTCATTGGGGCGGAGCTCTTTACTCAACGCCTCCTTTTACAAGACAATTGCTTGGAGAGCTACAGAAAGACTTGGACACCCCCATGATTAGTCTCTTGACGGGTCCTCGTCGCACCGGCAAATCCATTATCCTGAAGCAACTACTCAATTTCCTACTTCAAAATCAAAAGGTCTCCCCACGGCAAATTTTGTTTTACGAGTTCTCTCCTCACGCACCTGAAGATACCGTTTGGCAAGTCTATGATAATTTTGTCAAAAATATTACTAATAGCCATCTCCCCGTTTATCTGTTTTTTGACGAAATTCAATATATCGAAAACTACGAAGCGATTATCAAACTAATCTATGATCAACGACCAAACACCAAAATATTTCTAACTGGATCACTGAGTCTCTCTTACAAACAAAAAATGTCAGAAAGTCTAGCTGGGCGCTTTTTTACGTATCGTCTCTCACCATTATCATTTAGCGAATACTTATCCCTTCATCTACCGGATCTTATCCCTTCTTTTCAAGCACTACAAATAGAGTTAGATCCCTACAAACGCCAACATCTCATCAGCCTTCTCAATCCTCATTTCTCACATTTTCTACGATCTGGCCGCTATCCAGAACCACTCTATAATCAACTTGATATTTCTCAAACCCAATCATATTTGACCAACATCGTTTCTCAATCTCTAAACCAAGATGCTTTCAATTATTTCGAAATTCACAAACCACAACTCATGCAGTCGTTGTTTGCTTACCTACAGCAAAACAGTGGGCACGAAATAAGTTTGACCAAAATGAGCAATCTAGTAGATACCACCCTACCTACTATCAGTACTTACTTGGATATTTTAGAAATAATGGATTTAATCTATCCACTCTACAATAGTACTAATCCCCTTTTCCATCACAATCGTATGCGCAAAATTTATGTCAATTCTGCCTTCCAATTGTTATCTAATTCCACTGAGCCAAACACTGCCATAGGATATGCAACAGAGTCTTATGTTTATGAGCGACTTCGCGCACAAACTCCACTAATCACATATTATCGTTCTCGTAATAAAGAAATTGATTTTGTCTTACCAGAAAAACAAACAGGCTTTGAAGTCAAAAATCACTCTATAGATTTATACCATAATCCAAATCCCAAGCTCGCCGTCACCCTCCTCACTCCCCATACCAATCCATCCCTTCTCACGCTCTAAATCCATCTTGCCACCGCCTCCGGCATCGGGTACTATCTCAAGAACTAATCATTTTTGCCAATACCCAAATATTCCGAACGGATCATCATATTGAGAAATTACATCATATTCATTAATACCCTTTGGGGGTCTACCGTGAATAAGTGAAACTAATTTACTTTGTGTTGTACTCCAGCTCTCATAAGATTCGCCACGTTTTACATATCTACCCACACGTAAATTGGGCTTTCCTAATCGTCTATTTTCTGCTTTAATCCTTTCTTCAGCCTCAGCTCTAGTTTTAGCCCAATTAATCACGCCTATAACAACACCATTCTGTTCTAATAACCAATCATAATTAAAAATTGACACATCCTGACCAAATATTTCTGTACGTCCCATCATAAAAATTACCAATAACAATTATAATTAACTTTTAACTATCAAATCCTATAACCCTTTTCCCCAAATTTCCTGACATTTTCTGACACTATATTATTTGAGAATTTGAGAATTTATGATTTGTGATTAATATCTTAGTCTCGCCCCCACCTTCACTTTCTTAAGCAATCTCTCATCCGACAGTAGCTTCCCGCACCCGCGCACAACAGCGCTCATGGGCTCGTCCATCACCCACACCGGCATCTTAGTCGACTCAGAGACCATCTTATCAAGGCCGCGAATCAGCGAACCACCCCCTGCCATAGTGATCCCGTGCTGGATGATATCAGACACCAGCTCCGGCGGAGTTTCCTCGAGCACATCCATGACGCTCCGCACTATCTGCTGGATCGTGGGAGCTAGTGCCTCCCGCACTTCCGTCCCGCTAAACTTCATCGACTTTGGTAGCCCATTTGAGAGATCACGCCCACGCACAACTACCTGTAACTCTTTTTTGACTTGCCCTGAGCCT
>Ga0210017_1004044_pt1 | contig 12160 bp, 12 predicted proteins | sample CryGeyCG2014_020_FD_183966 | JGI IMG/M metagenome (GOLD analysis project Ga0210017, IMG submission 183966) | Groundwater microbial communities from aquifer - Crystal Geyser CG08_land_8/20/14_0.20 (SPAdes) (version 2) | ecosystem: Environmental > Aquatic > Deep subsurface > Groundwater | place... | reverse complement strand
TATTGGAGTCAGTATGGAAAGAAAATTTATTTTACTAATGATGCTGCCTATAAAGATAAAAATGGTTTAATCAGAATTGTTGGCCGAGTTGATGATGTTATTAAAGTGGCCGGTCACAGAATAACCACCGGAGAACTGGAAAATGCCATCAATAAATTATCAGAAGTTATCGAATGCGCGGTGGTTGGTATTCCCGATGAAATCAAGGGCGAAGTGCCAGTTGTTTTTGCTGTTTTGAAAAAATTGACACGGGTCAGACCGGTGTCAAAGTCGATGAAGTTTGCCCCTTCGGGTTTGCCTTCATCTTCTCCCCTCGCTTCGCTCGGGTATTTGAAGGAGCAGATTGTTGGACAAATTAGAAGAGAAATTGGGCCCATTGCCCTACCCAAAGAAGTTTATTTAGTTGAGGATTTGCCAAAAACCCGCTCGGGAAAAATTATGCGCCGAATTTTAAAAAGATTATTTGCTGGTGAAGAACTCGGTGACCTCTCCACCTTAGCCAACCCTGAAAGCATCAAAAAAATAAGAAAAATAATTAAATAAAATCACAAGAATATTTCTCGTGAAATTATTTATGGATCCCAAAATAGAAAAATTGTTAAATTTTTTAAAAACCAAAAAAGTGGGAGTTTTTTGTGATGATTCGAATTTGTATCATTCTTATCAAAAATATGGCTGGAGAATTGATCTCGGGAAATTTAGGAAATTTTTAGAAAATTATTGTAATTTGCAATTTATAAACTATTATATTGCTGTTCCCGATAAAAGCGATGTAACTTCTGCAGGAACCCAAAGATTTTTAGAGAAAATAAAGCCATATGTCAAAATAAAAGAGAAAAAATTAAAATATACTCCGGTAGCCGGAAAATTTGTTAAAAAGGCCGATGTGGATGTAGAAATTACATTGGATATAGTAAGAACAGTTGATAATTTGGATTTGGTGATAATTTTGAGTGGAGATAGCGATCTGCTGGAGCTTAAAAATTATGTAGTAAAAGAGAAAGGGAAGAGTATTCTTTTCTGGGCTTTTGAAAAGAATATGGCCTGGGAATTAAAGTATTGCTGGCATTTATATTTAGATGATTTTAAGGAAGAAATAAAATTAGATTTAAAATAAAACAACCCCCAGGTTTTACCCTGGGGTAGCGTTGCTACTTAAATTATAGCAAACCTAAAATGGCTGTCAACCCCGTTAGAAATTCCTAAATTAACGGGGTTAACAAAATAAATTATTATGATGCGTAAAACAAAGCAAATTTCTAACGGGGTCAAGAGTAAAAAATATATTCTATGGTTTAAGGAGATTTCGGCAAAGGATGTTCCTTTGGTTGGGGGGAAGAATGCTTCTCTGGGGGAGATGATAAGAGAATTAACAAAAAAAGGAATAAATATTCCCGATGGTTTTGCCACAACAAGTTATGCTTATTGGTATTTTCTAAAGGAGAATAATCTTTTACCCAAATTAAAAGAGATTTTTAAAAAATTGGATGCAAGAGATATTAAAAGTTTGCAGGAAACCGGCAGAGAAACCAGAAATCTCATTCTAAAAGCAGAAATTCCTGAAGATTTTAAAAAAGAAATCATTAAAGCCTACCGGAAATTAGGAAAAATTTATGGTGAGAATCCTGACGTAGCCGTTAGGTCCTCAGCGACAGCTGAGGACCTTCCTTCAGCTAGTTTCGCCGGTTTACATGAGACATTTTTAAATGTCAAAGGTGAAAAAGAATTATTAGACGCAGTAAAAAAATGTATTGCTTCTTTATTTAACGACCGAGCGATTTCTTACCGAGAAGAAAAAGGTTTTAATCATTTCAAAATTGCTCTTTCGGTTGGTGTTCAAAAAATGGCAAGAAGTGATTTAGCTTCGGCTGGAGTGATGTTTACTTTGGATACCGAAACTGGTTTTAAGGATGTAATTTTAATTAATAGTTCCTGGGGATTAGGAGAAAGCGTGGTCAAGGGAAAAGTTATTCCCGATGAGTTTTTGGTTTTCAAACCGACCCTTCGACAAGCTCAGGGCAAGCTTTATGAGCCAATAATTTCAAAAGTTTTAGGGACCAAAAGAAGGAAACTAATTTACGGCAAGGGGGATAAGGCAACTTTAGAAGTTAAAGTTCCTTTAGAAGATCAAAGGCAATTTACTTTAAGTGACGAAGAAATTTTAACTTTAGCTCAATGGGCTTGCTTGATTGAAGACCATTACAAACTTCCTCAGGATATCGAATGGGCCAAAGATGGTAAAACTGGTGAAATTTTTATCGTCCAATCCAGACCAGAAACAGTTCATGCCCCAAAAGAAATTAAGAGCTATGCTCAATACATTTTAAAGGAAAAAGGAGCTAAGCTTCTTTTAGAAGGAGAGGCAGTTGGTTCAAAAATTACTTCGGGAAAAGTCAAAATTATTCCCGGTGTTTCGAAAATAAAGGAATTTAAGAAAGGGGAGATTTTAGTTACTAAGATGACCGATCCTGACTGGACAAGTATCATGAAAGTTGCTCAAGGAATCATTACCGAGGAGGGGTCGAGGGTTTGTCATGCAGCGATTGTTTCTCGCGAGTTGGGGATACCGTGCATAGTTGGCGTAAAGCAAGCTATGCAAATTTTAAAAACTGGTCAAAATATTACTCTGGATTGTTCGGGAGGGCAGAAGGGTAAAATTTTTGATGGAGAGTTAAAATTTGAAATTAAAAAATATGATTTAAAAAAGATTCCTAAAATAAGAACTAAAATTATGATGAATACCAGCCATCCTGATGTTGCTTTTTCTCAATCATTTTTGCCAAATTCAGGAATTGGTTTAGCCAGAGAAGAATTCATTATTGCTTCCCAAATTCAAATTCACCCTTTAGCTTTAACAAATTATGGTAAACTTAATAAGGGATTACGAAAAAAAATTGATGGGATTACTATTGGCTATAAAGATAAAAAGCAATATTTTATTGACAAACTTTCTCAAGGGATTGGAAAAATTGGAGCAGCGATTTACCCAAAACCAGTGATTGTTAGGTTTTCTGATTTTAAATCAAATGAATATGTTCAATTATTAGGCGGAAATCTCTTTGAGCCAGAGGAATCAAATCCAATGTTGGGCTGGCGAGGAGCCTCGAGATATTATGATGAGAAATTTAAGCCTGCTTTTAAAATGGAGTGTGAAGCTATAAAGAGAGTTAGAGAAAAATTTGGCTTAAAAAATATCATTCCAATGATTCCTTTTTGTCGAACTCCTGAAGAAGGCGAAAAAGTGCTAAAATTAATGAAAGAATTCGGTTTAGAGAGGGGAAAGGACGGCTTAGAAGTCTATGTTATGTGCGAGATTCCTTCTAATGTCATCTTGGCAGATAAATTTTTAGAGATATTCGACGGAATGTCGATAGGTTCGAACGACTTGACTCAACTCCTGTTAGGCTTAGATAGAGATTCAGCCTTAGTTGCCAAAGTGGGCGATGAAAGAAATGAAGCAGTAAAAGAAATGATTAGAAAAGTTATTAAAATTTGTAGAGAGAAGAAAAAATACTGCGGAATTTGCGGAGAAGCCCCTTCGGTTTACGAAGGATTTGCTGAGTTTTTAGTTGAACAGGGAATCGAATCAATGTCATTAAACCCAGATACCATAATCAAAACCACATTAATTGTAGCTAAAAAGGAAAAAGGTCGAAAAAATCAGTAATTAGTAATTAATAATTTATCATTTAAATTATGGCGAAAATTACTTTATCAATTATTAAGGCCGATATTGGCAGTATTGGCGGGCATATTAAACCCAGCCAAAAATTATTAGAGACGGTCGAAAATTTTATCAAAGAAAAGGGAAAAGGATTGTTAATTGATTTTTATGTTGGGCATACCGGCGATGATATTGCCATTTTGATGACTCATAAAAAGGGAGTTTTGAATGAAAAAATTCATAAACTTTGTTGGGATGCTTTTTTGGCCGGAACAAAGGTAGCTAAAGCTCAGGGATTATATGGGGCAGGTCAGGATTTACTAGTTAGTGCCTTTTCCGGAAATGTCAAAGGAATGGGGCCAGCCGTAGCTGAAATAGAATTCGAAGAGCGGGAAGCTGAACCATTTTTATTTTTTGCTGCTGATAAGACCGATGCCGGAGCCTATAGTTTTCCCTTATATTTAACTTTTGCTGATCCGATGTGGACGGCTGGATTTTTACTTTCTCCTCAGATAAAGAAGGGATTTAAGTTTGTCATTATGGATGTTGCCTATACTAAAGCCGACAGAATAATTGAATTAAATGCTCCCGAAGAACTATATGATATTGCTGCCTTAATTAGAGACCCTGATCGATTCGTAGTTGAGTCAATCTGGTCAAGGGCTAGCAAAGAACAGGTAGTGGCTGCTTCCACTACTAGGCTTCATAATATTGCCGGGAAATATGTTGGAAAAGACGATCCGGTGATGTTAGTCAGAGCTCAGAAGGATTTCCCGGCCACTGGAGAAATTTTAGCTCCCTATACCATTGGCCATTATGTTTCAGGTTTCATGCGAGGAAGTCACATTGGGCCCTTACTTCCAGTAAAGAAAAATTCTCCCATTTCATTTTTTGATGGCCCGCCAATTGTTAATTGTTTAGCTTTCTCAGTCAAAGATGGAAAATTAACTGAGCCAGCCGATGTTTTTGACCAGCCCTACTGGGATTATGTTAGAAATAATGTTTCCCGAAAAGCCGAGGAAATAAGAAGACAAGGATTTTATGGAACAGCCATGCTCCCAATGTCTGAACTAGAATATACCGGAGTAATGGAAACCTTAAAGGCATTAGAGAAAAGATTTAAAATAAGAAAAAAATAAAAAATTAACACCCGAGGTTAATTATTCAACACCGGGTGTTGAGTAAACTCGAATTGATATGCTTTCTTTATCGGCAAAAATTCGCAAAGAGTTTGGCAAGAAAGTAAAGATTTTAAGAAAAAAGGGTATTTTACCCGGAGTTTTGTATGGGCCAAAAATAAAAAGTCAACCTTTAGAAATTGATTTAAAGAGATTTGAGAAAGTTTATGAAGAGGCTGGAGAGAGCACTTTGATTTCTCTTGAGATTGAAAATAAAAAATTGCCAGTTTTGATTCATGAAGTGGAATTAGACCCTCTAACTGGCAAACCAATTCATGTCGATTTTTATCAGCCTTCCTTAGAAAAAGAGGTGGAGGTGACCATTCCAATAATTTTTGAAGGAGAGGCGCCGGCGGTAAAAGATTCGGGCGGGACTTTAGTTAAAAATATTCACGAAGTAGAGGTCCGGGCTTTACCTCAGAACCTCCCTCATGAAATTAAAGTAAACATAGAAAAACTGAAAACTTTTGAAGACGATATTTTAGTTAAAGATTTGCCGGTTTCCGAAGGGGTGAAAATTTTAAAGGAATTAGATGAAGTGGTAGCTAAAGTTTCGCCGCCTGAAAAAGTGGAAGAAGAATTAGTCAAACCAATTGAAGAGAAAGTGGAGGAGGTGGAAAAAGTAGAAAAAGTGAAGGAAGAGAAAAAAGAAAAATAATTAATATGCGAATACTTAAATATTTTTTACTTTTTAGTATATTTTTGGTTTTGGTTTTGCCGCCTCCACACCAAAATTTGGTGTGGGGGTTAGCCGAAAATACCGGAGACCAGACTCCTGCCTCAGCCGAAAATCAACCCAATTTAGAGGAGAATTCTAATCCAAATGAATTGAATCCAATTGAAGAACGCCAGGCCCTCGAGGAGGAATTAAAAAAACTGGAAGAACAAATTGCCCAATATGAAGCCGATATCACTAAAACCCAGGAAGAAAAGAAAACCCTTCAAAATCAAATTTATCTCTTAAAACAAAAAATAAAAAAATTAGAACTCCAAATTTATCAAAGTAATGTGATGATAGAAGATTTGGGACTTCAAATCACTGACACCGAAGCCTCGATAACTAAAACCGTGGCTAAAATTGAAGATTCCAAAGAGAAATTGACCAGTATTTTAAGGTTAATTTATGAGGAAGACCAGAAATCTCTTTTAGAAATTTTACTTTCCGAGAATACTCTTTCTGACTTTTTCGATAATTTAGTCCGATTAGAAGCTCTCAATTTAAAGAACCAAGAACTTTTAACAAATATTAAAAATTTAAAATCTTATCTTGAGAAAGAAAAGCAATCTCTGGATGAAGAAAAACAGGATTTAGAAAAAATAACCAAAATTCAGCTTCTCCAAAAACAAGAAACTGAGAAAGGTAAAAAAGACCAGGAGTACTTTTTAAAATTAACTGAAGCCCAATATCAGAAATCTCTTAGCGAAAAAGAGGCCACCGAGAAAAGGGCGGTCGAAATTAGAGCCAGGATTTTTGAGTTAATTGGTATTCCCGAGGCTCCAACTTTTGGTGAGGCCTATGAATTAGCTAAAGAAGTTGAAAGGATTACTGGAATTAGACCAGCATTTTTATTAGCCGTTTTAACTCAAGAATCAAACATTGGGAAAAACGTTGGCCAATGTTATCTTAAAGACCCAAAAACTGGCGATGGGGTGAAGGCCTACAATGGTCAGAAAGTTTCCAAGGTGATGAAACCCTCTCGGGATGTTGAGCCCTTTTTAGAAATTACTAAAGCCTTAGGAAGAGATCCTTATAATACTCCGGTTTCCTGTCCTATTCCTAGTGTTGGCGGATATGGCGGAGCAATGGGACCAGCTCAGTTTATTCCCTCTACCTGGATGAGATATAAAGATAGGGTAAAAGAAATTACTGGGAAGACAGCCGATCCCTGGAATATCAAAGACGCTTTTTTAGCTGCCGCTCTCTATTTAGCTGATTATGGGGCGGCAAAACAAACTCGAGATGCTGAATGGCGGGCGGCGATGATTTATTTTTCTGGCACTACCAATACTAGATATAGTTTTTATGGCAATTCGGTGATGAGTATTGCTAAACAATACACTGAGGATATTCAGGCCTTAGAAAGAGCAGCCTTAGGGCTAAGTACAATTAACTGGCAACGTTTGACGTTGCCAGTTAGTTGCCAGTTACTATGTTTTCCCCAGGGCGGTGATTATTGGTTCTAATTTCCCAGCCATGATTCCCTCAATATTGTGGAAGCTCTTTTTGATTCGGTGGTCAGTTATTCTGTCTTGAGGGAAATTATAAGTTCTGATTTTCTCTGCTCTTTTTGCCCAACCAATCTGGGTTTTTCTTTTGTCTCCAATTTTTTCAATCTCTTCTGTTTCCTTTTTCTTTAAAAGCCTGGCCTCTAGGATACTCAGAGCATTTTCTCTGTTTTGCTGTAGGTTTCTTTCGGTTTGAGAAGTAACCACCAGCCCTGTAGGTAAATGAGTGATTCTGACTGCCGTCATTCTTTTATTAACATATTGGCCGCCAGGGCCTGAAGCCTTGTAAAAATCAATTTTTAAATCTCCTGGTCTTATTTTAATTTCCGCTCCCTTTGGTTTAGGTAAAACAGCTACTGAGGTAGTTGAGGTATGAATTCTTCCGGCTTTTTCGGTTTCAGGAATCCTCTGGACCCGATGAACTCCGCCTTCATATTTCATTTTTGAGAAAACATCGCCCCCCCCACCAGGGCCCTGGTGGGGGGTTAACTCAAAAACAATATGTTTTATTCCATCAAGATCTGAATAATGGCAATCCAAAACGGTTGTTTTCCAATTTTCTGAATCAGCATATTTTGAATACATTCTAAATAAATCAGCAGCAAATAAAGCTGCCTCTTCACCACCCGTTCCTGCCCTAATCTCAACAATTATCGAGTTTCCGCGACGCGGAAACGAAGATGGAGATGAAGCTTTAGCTTCATCGATTGCTGACTGTTGTTCATTTGTCATATTATTTTTTACGTTTCTTTTTTATTTCCGCTTTCTTAGCCAATCTTTTTCTAAACTTTTCTACTCTACCCATGGTATCAACAATTTTTTCCTTGCCAGTATAAAAAGGATGACATTTTGAGCAAATCTCAACTTCAATGAATTCTTTGGTCGAACCAACAGTAAAAGTATTGCCACAGGCGCATTTAACCTGAGCATTTGGATAATATTTTGGATGGATGTTTTTTTTCACCCCGTTAGAAGTCTGTCATTATATAGTTCATAACTAATTTCAGACAGACCTTGTTTTTCATTATACCCCGTTATTCCAGAGCAGAAAAAATTTTGGATAAATTTTTTTCTGCCAAAGACTTCTAACGGGGTTTCATAAAATTAGTTTAACATATATTTCTTTTAAAATCAACCTTGATTAAAAATTAAAATGGTGATATACTAAGAAATGATTTTGGTTATGATTGAAACTAAAGAAAAAATAAAAAAAATAAAAGAAGTGGATTTTAAGCTTGATACTGAGGAGATGGCTCAGGCCGGAGTTCATTTTGGTCACCGGACCTCAAGAGTTCATCCAAAAATGAAACCTTATTTATATGGAGTGAGAAATACTGTTCATATTATCGATTTAGAGAAGACAAAAGAAAAATTTGAAGAGGCTTTAAAATTTATTCAAGAATTGATTTCGGAAAATAAAATTTTGCTCTTGGTTGGGACAAAAATTCAGGTAAAAGATTTGGTAAAAGAAATTGCCAAAGACTGCGGTCTGCCTTATGTTAATGAAAGATGGTTAGGAGGAACTTTTACTAATTTTGAAACCCTCAAAAAAAGAATAGAATATTTTAAGGACCTGGAAAAGAAAAAGGCAGAGGGAGAATTAGAAAAATATACAAAAAAAGAAAGGGCAAAAATTGATCAGGAATTAAGAGATTTAGAAAGAAAATTTGGCGGGATAAGAGATTTGGAAAAACTTCCCGATGCCATTTTTGTAATCGATATGAAAAAGGATGATTTGGCGGTTAAAGAAGCTAAAATGAAAGGAGTAAAAGTAATTGGAATTTCAGATACCAACGTTGACCCCACTTTAGCCGACTATCCTATTCCAGCCAATGACGATGCCATTTCTTCGGTAAAATATATTCTTGAAAAAGTAAAAGAAGTTATAAAACCCCGTTAGAAGTCTGTCATTTGTGATATTTTTATTTTTAAACAAAAAATATAGCATTACTGCAACATCTTATTCCAAGGTTTGTGAAAAAAATTTTAAAGATTAAAATTTTTTTTCACCAAAGACTTCTAACGGGGTAAAATCATGCCAAAAAAAGAGTTAACTCAAGGAATAATTGAAGCCTATATTCATCCAAACAAAAAAATTGGGGCAATGGTTGAACTTAGGTGTGAAACAGATTTTGTGGCCAGGACTGAAGAATTCAAAAAATTAGCTCACGAATTATGTTTACAGGTTGCGGCCATGAACCCTTTGTTTTTGAAAACTGAAGATATTCCAGAAAAATTTTTAGCTGGAGAAAGAAAGATTTTTGAGGAACAATTTAGAGATTCTGGAAAGCCAAAAAAGATGGTCGCTGAGACTTCGCCTCATCTGCCCGAGCGAAGTGAAGGGCGAGAGATGAACGAAGTTCAGCGAACCCCGCCTCGCCCTACTTCGGAGGGCTCGGCAATTGATGAAATGGTTGAAGGGAAATTGGAAAAATATAAAGAAGAAATTTCTTTTCTTTCCCAGGCTTGGATTAGAGATGAAACCAAAACCGTAAAAGATTTATTTGATGAATATGCTGCCAGATTCGGAGAGAACATTATTATAAAAAGATTTGTAAGATATGAGTTATGAAGTAGCAGCTCAAATTATTTTAATTGGAAGCCTGATTGGAATGGGAGCGATTTTGTTTCGAAAAATTCCGATTTTAGTTAAATTGCCGAAAGTTTCTCCTCGGAAAAAAAAGGGAAAAGAACCCCGTTTCTTTCAAAGGGGGTTGGAAAAAATTAAAAAGATTGGCCCTCTTAGATCCTTTTCTTTTGAAATATTTTTGCAAAAAATCCTTTCAAAAATTAGAATTCTAAGCTTAAAAACCGATAATAAAACTTTTAACTGGCTTCAAAAATTAAGAGAAAAAGCTAAAAAAAATAAATCGAAGGAAAACGACAATTATTGGGAAAAGCTAAAAAAATCAACCAAAAAATAACTGGCGCCGAGGTAGCTCAATGGTAGAGCAACTGTTTTGTAAACAGTAGGTTTGGAGGTTCAAGCCCTCTCCTCGGCTCAGAAGGTTGTCGGCCTGCCCCGTAGTCAACCGGAGGTTGTACTTCGGGGTGCAAATCCGACCGCTGGCTCACTTTGGCCCCTTGACAAAGGTTTTTGAAAAGGTAAAATGAAAATAGATGAATATTTCTTAATGTAAGAAAGTAAGATTTTATGGCTAATAGGAACTCTATCAGAACAATTAAACCGACAGTGAGAATTGGTCCAAAGCACCAAGTAACTATCCCAAAAGAAGTTTTTGAGAAACTTCACCTGAAACCAGGGGATTTCTTAGAAACAATTGCCCAAGAAGGGAAAGTGATTATGGTTCCCCGAGAACTTATTGCCAAAGCTCCAGCCCCCTCTCTTACTAAAAAAGAACAAAAAGTTCTTTTGAGAGTTAAAGCAAAAATTGAGCAGATTCAAAAAGATATCCTTAACTCTCAAGGTCTTACCAAAGAGGAAATAAAACTAGCTTGTAAAGTAAGGTTGATTGATCCAGACCAGGCTTGGTGGTGGACTGAGAAATGGCAGAAAAAAGAAAGAGAAGCAGAGAAAGAGATAAAAGAAAGAAATATCAAGGAGTTTAAAAATGTAAAAGACCTTATTGAAGACCTCCGCTCATGAAGATTATCCGAACTGATTTATTTAAAAGAGACTACAAAAAGCTACCAGATGGAGTAAAAAAGCAAACAGAAAAAGCCTTACGACTTCTGTTAAGTAATTTATATTATCCTTCCTTAAGAGCTAGAAAGATAAAGAGTAAGGAGAATATCTGGGAAGGAAGAATGACCAAAGGTTACCGCTTTAGTTTTCAAATAATAGGTGATACTTATATCTTGCGGAGAGTAGGTAAACATAATGAAGTTTTAAAAAAGCCTTAGGGCTTGACAAAGGTTTTTGGAAGAGTACAATTATAATTAGAAGAGACAAAATATATGGCTAAAAAGAAAGCGAAAAAGAAAAAGTGCGTTTATTAGGGAAACTGGATTAAAGATAGAGAGAAGAAAAATCAGGAGTCTCTTCCTGATTTTTTAGTGCCAATTGCTCTGCAATTGGCTACGAATAATCACGAATTTTGGCCTTCGGCCTCGCGAATCAATACGAATATTCGTAAAGATTAGTGAGTGAGCGAAGCGAACTAGATTCGTACAAATTCGTATCCAACTGCGGAGCAGTTGGTAGGAAAGAACTTTGAAAATTTAATAATTCAGGTTTTGAGAGTTGTCCCGAAATTATTTTTTTTGAGAGTTTGATCCTGGCTCAGGATGAACGCTGGCGGCGTGGATAAGGCATGCAAGTCATGGGGACCCGCAAGGGTAACCGGCGGACGAGTTAGTAACACGTAGATACCAACCCCAAAGACGGGCATAACCAGTCGAAAGATTGGCTAATTCCCGATGGTCCCTGAGAGTAATCGAAGGGTAAAGCCGAAAGGCACTTTGGGATGGGTCTGCGGCCTATCAGCTAGTTGGTGAGGTAAAAGCTCACCAAGGCGATGACGGGTAGGGGACATGAGAGTGTGTTCCCCAACGACGGTACTGAGATACGGACCGTACTCCTACGGGAGGCAGCAGTCGAGAATATTGGGCAATGGGGGAAACCCTGACCCAGCGACGCCGCGTGCTTGAAGAAGCCCTTCGGGGTGTAAAGAGCTTTTCTAGAGGAAGAACCCTCGGGTGACAGTACTCTAGGAATAAAGGGACGCAAATCACGTGCCAGCAGCTGCGGTAATACGTGATCCCTAAGCGTTATTCGGATTTATTGGGCGTAAAGGGTCCGTAGGCGGCCAGGAAAGTCTCTGGTTAAATACCCAGGGCTCAACCTTGGGGGTGCTAGAGATACTATCTGGCTAGAGGGCGTTAAGGGCTGATGGAACGGTCGGTGTAGGGGTGAAATCCGTTGATATCGACCGGAACACCAAAAGCGAAGGCATTCAGCTGGGGCGACCCTGACGCTGAGGGACGAAAGCGTGGGGAGCAAACGAGATTAGATACCTCGGTAGTCCACGCTGTAAACGATGGACACTGGCTATCTGAAGTGTCGACCCTTCGGGTGGCGAAGCTTACGCGTTAAGTGTCCCGCCTGGGAAGTACGGCGGCAACGCTAAAA
>Ga0210017_1004043_pt1 | contig 12161 bp, 10 predicted proteins | sample CryGeyCG2014_020_FD_183966 | JGI IMG/M metagenome (GOLD analysis project Ga0210017, IMG submission 183966) | Groundwater microbial communities from aquifer - Crystal Geyser CG08_land_8/20/14_0.20 (SPAdes) (version 2) | ecosystem: Environmental > Aquatic > Deep subsurface > Groundwater | place... | reverse complement strand
TTTCATTAATTCATGTTCTCTCATACTCTACAAATATGTAGAATATATAAGATCACTATTCTTTTTTAAAGGCTAAATACCTTTGTTAAGGCTTCTTTAAGTAAAACCGAAACTTCTTCCGGAATTTTTGCATAATAGTTGCGGTAACTTGATGGTAAGAATTGATTCAAATCATTTTTAAGATCGGTCGTCTTGTATTTTCGAATCTCTTTTTCTAAAATTTCTCCATCATATTTTATTTCAGGATAATATTTCATCTTTTCAACCACAAAATTCCACTCTAAAGAAGTTCCCTGTTTTAACAGAAACCAAAGGTCAAATAAATCACGCGGGGCATTCCTGACCAGAATCGCTCTTATTTTTTCTGACAAAATTTCTTTTTTAGATAAATGGCTTATTAAGGGAAAAGGAGTAATCGGGTAATCGAAAACTGAAATTGCCGAAACTTCAGGCTCAAGCGGTTTTTCCCTAAAAGAAAAATCCAATCTTATCCCCAGGGGCTGACTTATTAATTCATTTGGTTGAAAAGATAATCTAAGCCCTACCCCAATTTTGCCAAATTGTTTTTCGTCCTTGATTAACACTTTAAAACCGGATTCCGATTCCACTTTGGGTAATATTTCATTTCTTAAGTTATCTCTTATTTCCCCACTCTCGCCAACACAAGTAAAATCCAAATCTTCAGAGAACCTAAAAGAATTAAAAAGGAAACGGATCGCTGTTCCGCCCTTAAAAAAACACTTTGGGCCTTTTTTAACTTCGTAAAAATAACGCAAAAAAACCAATTGAAGATATTCCCTTATAATCGTGTATTTATCAACTAAAGAAGAATTTGCTTTGCGGGTAATGTAATCTTCAGAAATCATATCAGCTTTTGATTCTTGCAAAAAGAAAAAAACTTAGAATCATTTTTTGCTAAATTATTAAAATAATCTTTAAGGTTTTCTTTTTTTAACTCACCCCTATCTAAATTCAACAAATCAAGAATGCTTTTAGCTCTTCCTCCCTTGTAAACCAAATAAATCAAATCAAAAACCGCTTTTTGCAAAGAAGCGATCAAATATCCTTCCTGTGTTTTTTTATAATCAGTAAAAAGGTTTTCTTTAATATGATTAAAAGAAAACTTTTTATTTTCAGTTTCAATTGTTTTGTTTTTTTTAAAAGTAACGGAAGTAATTTGATAAGGGAACTGATCAATTATTCCGTAATAAGAAAGAGCTGACTCTAAAGAAACATAAGAAGGAGAATAAAGAAAATTGGCAACCAAAAAATCTTCAGGAATTTTTCTGGCCATCAAAAATTGATACTTCCCTTTAGTCAAAGAACTGATTATATTTCTCTTTTTAAGTCTTTTTAAAAGAGATTTTGCAGTGTTGGAACGAATCTCAAAAATTTTTAAAATATCATCCAAGGTAAAAAGGGAAATGGACTTATCTTGAAAAATCTTTATAAACTTATCTTTGGTAATCGTTTCCATATAGTATGTATTTTTATACACTTTACGGCATCGTGTCAAGAAGGAAATTTTAAGACAACAGGATCCTTCATACTGTAAATATCATACAGTTTAAAGAATCGCGTCAAGCCTATTTTTTAACTTCGTTAAGTGTATCATTTAAATTCCAACAGCTTTCCCAAATATTTTAACCCCTGGAAAGAAACATATTTAATCCCATCAAACGATTTTAATTGCTTGAGAGTGTTTGAAATGAACGTTTTATTCCAGATTGAGACGCTGTATAAATCTCTGACCGCGGAAAGCAGTCTTTCGTCTGAAACTCCCGCTTTCATGACCGGACGGCTCATGTCATATTCATTCCAATCTTGGGTTTTTAACCAACCCTTCTCCTGACACTCTTTAAAAAGCGGCGTTCCCGGGTAAGGAATGACGATAGTTGCCTGCATCGTATCCACCAAACCTTTCCTAAATAGATTCTTGACAAAAGAAACTGTTTTTTGGATATCTGCTTCTTTTTCCCAAGGATAGCCCACCATGACCGTTACATGGGGCCAGAGACCAGCCTTTTTTGCCATCCTAAGGCTTGGCTCAATTTGTTCAACTTTTGAATTTTTATTCAGACGGTCAAGAGTTTCTTGGCTGGCTGATTCAAGACCATAAAGAATAAACCTAAAACCAGCCTTGCCCATCAGTTGGTAATCTTTTTCGGTTAATCCACTGTTAAATCGCTGATTACAATTAATCCTGATTTTCTTTTGGTAACCTTTCTTTATAATTTCTTCGCAAAACTCGCGCGTCCAATCTCCCACCGGAAAACTACCGGAGTCATCCATTATTTCTTTAACACCATAATTTTCTACCAAATTTTCTACTTCGGAAATTGCCTTTTCAACCGACATTACCCTAAATTTATTGCCCGGAAATAAAGTCGTCCAACTGCAGAATCTGCATCGTCCCCAATAACAATCACGGCCAAACATGGTATAGGCACCGGGGGCGCGGTAAAAATTGGAGTTTTTATGAGAATATAAGTCCCATTTGGTTAAATCCCTGTCAATTACAGGGAGTTCATCAAGAGAATGATTTAGTTTGAACTTTGAACTATGAACAATGAACTTTGAATTAGGGCGGGAGTAAATTCCGTCTTCCAGTTTTTCTTTTTTGGACAAATGATTGGCAATACTCAAAAGTCCAAAGTCATAGTCCCCGCCGGTAATAATATAATCCACCGGACAATTTTGCATCGATTCTTCGGGCAAGGCGGTGACGTGGTCGCCCATCAGCACAATTTGAAATTTGAAATTTGAAATTTGAAATTGTTTTAGTTTTTTAATAATTTCCCAATGATATTTTACGACGGGGGTTTTGGTTTCGATGGCTAAAATATCGGGTTTGATTTCCAGAAGCCTTTTCTTCCACTCCCCGTAAGTCATTTTTTCTGCCAGGCCGTCAAGCCAGTAAATATCATAGCCTTTAGTTTTAAGCAAAGAAGCGGCATAGGCAGGCACTACCGGATAAATAAAGTAAGATAACGGTCCACCGGCTGTCCACTGAAACTGCCGGTTTTGCGAGACCTGAGGAACCTCTTTGCCGTGATTTAGCGGCGGATAACCGATAACAATTTTCATAAATTTTATTTATTTTACCTCGTTAAACAGCTTTCTTACGATCAGAAGATTGTTTTTTCCCAATTAAGGTAATCGTTTCTTTTGAATATATTTTCAATAGCGGATAAAATAACAACAAAAGTATTTTGGGAATACTGTTTTTTAAAGACCAAAAAAGATCCAAAAAATAATCATAAAACTCGCTTTTTACTTCCATAATTTCAAATTCTTCTTTATTTAACAGAAACTTTAAACTTTTTTTGTTATATAAAAATCTGTGCCGGGGAGAATCAAGATGAAACCATCGGCTTTTTCCTATTTTAAAACCCACAGAGCCGATATTTGGAGTGGAAATAACTAAAATTCCATTTGGTTTTAATATTCTATTAATTTTTTCAAGTACGGCTCTTGGGTTGTCTAAATGTTCAAGAACATGCCACAGAGTAATTACTTCATATTTTTCACTATTAAATTCAATTTTTAAAAAGTCTTTATTTAAAACACTTAAAGATCTTTTTTTACACGACCGGCAGGCATCCTTATTTATTTCTATTCCTTTTTTTATAAATTTATTTTTATCTAAATTCAAGAGAAATTTTCCTTCTCCGCACCCAATGTCTAAAATAGCGATTTTAGACTTATAATTTTTAAAATATTTTAATATTAATTGTTCTTTTCTGGTAAATGAAAAATCTTCAGAAATTTTAATTAATAATTGCATAAACTTTGAAAATGATTCTCCTGAATTGCAATAATAATTTTCTCCATAATATTGACTGTAATTAATTTTTTTGTCTGAATTCAAAAAAACAACTCCGCACTTTTGACATTTAAAAATATCAAATTTTTCATCTTCATTTATGATTTTTCTTCCGTGGACATTGAAAGATGAAAACAATTTAGCTGTTTTTGGAGAATTGCAAATATAACATTGATTCATCTTCTAAACACTTTGTCAAAAATCCTTTCTGCCCTTTTATCCCAGTCCCATTCCTGGTTGATCAAATCCTGCGCTTCCTTTGAATAGTTTTTATATTTTTCACTGTCTTCGTTTAATTTCAAAATATTATCTGCAAATTGATCAAGGTTAAAGCAAGGTGTTTTGAGCATTCCTTTAGGATAGTAAGTTTTTAACGATTCTAAATCAAAACTCACTCCCGGCAGACCCCAAGCCATACCTTCAGCAGCCGCCATTCCCCCGCTGTCAAAAATAGCCGGATGAACTATAATTTTTGAGTTTTTGAATATTTCAAATTTTGCCTCACCGTCCATAAAGCCAAAAAGGTCAATATTTTTTTTCATCTTCTGATCTTTGATTTTTGCACACAAAGCAGATTTAAGCTCACCGTTCCCGATAATGGCCAATTTGGCTTTGGAATTTTTACCGACGACTCTCTTCCAGATATCAACTAACTCTAAAACACCCTTTTGATAATGCAGCCGGCCGATAAAACAGGCAAGATATTTTTTATTTTTCCCGGTTTGTTTGTAATTTTTTGAACCGGTAACATCAACTCCTCCCCTAACAACAATCACCTTTTCTTCTTCTCTTTTTGAATTAATAAATTTTCTTTTATCAGGCTCCGAAGTAACAAAAACTAAATCGGCAAATAAATTTATTAATAAATAAGTAGGAATTTGAGAGAACCAATATGCAAAACCTCTAAAAAAAGCTATTTTTTTATAAGGAGAATTTTTATCCCAAAAAGGAGGTGCAAATAAATAAAAACCCGCAATCCAAATTAATTTTGGATGTAAAAGTTTTGTTAAAAAACACGGAATACTGTCTGCGGGAAAATCGGAAGAAGAATAAAGATAATCCACTTTGTTATTTTTCAAAAAAGTCCGTAAAAAAATAAACCCCTTAATTGTCCGGCTAATGGAATTTTTAAAAAGACTATTAACGGAAAGTAAATTTTTAGAACGAATTTCCTTTGAACAAATGAGCATCTCAATCTTTTGAGAAATATTTTTTCTGCCTATCCTGACCGCTTCCTCAGATCCAAGTATTGACAGTTTTGTTTTTGGGCTCCATTTCTTTGCCAGTTCAATCCAAATCCTGTCTCCCCCAGTCAAACCTTCTTCCTGACCCTGCACCCAATTAAGAAAAAAAACAATTGATTTTCTTTTTAAATTATTTGTCATACCAATCTTTTTTAAATACCATCCACTTTTTAAAAAAAGGGTGTTTAAAGAGTGTAATTAATTGACTTATTTTAAAACTTTTCAGCAAGTCATATAAAATTTTTGGCCTAAAATAAAAATCAAATAAAAATTTTCTTTGAACTTTATAGATTTCTGTTAATGACAGTGTTTGAAAGTCAGGAACAAAACCGTTTTGTTGAAATTTTAAAACATTGTTTTTGTAAGCCTTTTTATTTGCTTTATCGTAAATAATGTTAAAATCTTCGCTTCCCGGGTAAGGAACAAAATTACAAACTTGGATTCTGTCAAAAGGAATTTTCTTGGCAAATTCTATTGATTTTAGAATATCTTTCCGCCTTTCATTTCTTAATCCGCACATAAAAAATCCGCTGGATTTTATTTTATATTTTTGCAGTAAATTTACTTTTTCGTTGACCTTATTTAAATCAACATTTTTTTTAATATTTCTCATTATTTTATCACTTCCGGTTTCAATTCCTAAACCAACAAAGTAACAGCCTGATTGTGCCATTTTATTCACAAGAGAATCGGTTAAACTGTCAATCCTGATGCCGTTTGGCGCCCTCCAGACAATATTTAGTTTTTCTTTGATCATTAAATCAAAGATTTCTTTTGCCCTCTGGTTATTTAAAGTCAAATTATCATCGCTGAAAAAAATCTCGTCGACTCCAAATTTTTCTTTTAAATATTTTATTTCTGAAACAATGTTTTTGGGAAAACGGTAGCGGATTTTGTGCCTTGAAACAACGCCGGAACAACAAAAAGTGCATTGATATGGACAACCCCTGCTTGTTAAAATCGGCGTCGGCTTTTTTCCTTTTAAAGGAAGAGAGACACTTTCCATATAGTTAAAATATTTTTCCGGATTAAGAAGATCCCAGTCTGGAAAAGGAATATTGTTTATGTTGTCTATAAAACCAAACAAATTACGGGCGGTTTTCCATTTGCCTTTTTGTTTAAAAATAAGCCCGTCAACTTCATCAAAATCAGACTTGTTCTCCAAAGACTGAGCAAAACTTACAATCGACTGTTCCCCTTCACCAAGAATACCAAAATCAGCTCCTAGGTAGTCTAAAGACAATTCCCCAAGACCGGATATATGCGGGCCTCCGACAATAACTCGAGAATGAATCTTTTCAGATTTAAGCAAAACAAGTAATTCTTTTACCCAATTCTGCGAACCTGTATATACTTGAATACCAATTATATCCGGATTTTCTTTTTTCAAAAATCTATTTACTTCCTGAGGAATTTTTTTATCCAGCGAAGCATCTACCAAGACAATATCGGTATATCCGTTATTTTTAAGAGAACTTGATAAATAGCCTAAAGATAAGGGGGGTGTAATTTGAAAATATGAACCAAAATTTGGCCTTATTAATGCAATTTTCATTTTTTTCTTAATAGCAGACAATATTCCTTAACAAACCATTTTTCCCTAAACACTTTAAAATTAATAAAAATTGCAGTTTTTTCCAGCAATGTTCTTTTAGACACTTTTTCATTAACCTTTCCATAATCGTTAGGGTGATAACCCGTGTGGATTACAAATTCTTTTTTTAGAATAAAATCTTTTTGTATTAATTTTTTTAAACTTTGAATTGTGAAGGTAAAAGGATGTTCAATATTTTTTAAAAATGGGATTTTTTCAGACAGTTTTTTAAATAGTGCAATCGGATATGGATAAACATAAACCGCCAGAATAAAATACCCTTTGTTTTTTAAAACCCGGCTGGTTTCCTTGATTGCTTTTTGGGGGGTTTCCATATGATCAATTGCGTTTCGGCAAATTACTAAATCAAAATATTTATCGTTGAAAGGAATTTTCTCCGCTTTTCCTTCTAAAATTTTTATTCCTGCAATCAATTTATTTTTTAAGTTTAATTTTCCGGCCAAAGGCTCTAACCCTATTTTAATAGAAACCGGTAAATACCGGGAAATGCAGGTAGGGCCACAGCCTAAATCCAAAATTTTCCACCTTTTGCCAATTTTAATTGTTTCAGCAAGCTGTTTTAAAAATAATTTATACTTCTTTTCAACTTCTTTAAGTTCAAAATCACAAACTTGGTTATTTTTCCAATCTTTTAATTCTGCTTTTTGAGCATCCTGCCATCTGTTAGTCATCGTGTTAATTTTTAAATAAATTAAGGTGTTGTCTTAAATAATTATAAATATAGAAATCTATCGGCAAAGAAAAATATCTGTGTCTCCATCTGAAACAGGCTATCGCTTTACCAATATTAAAACCAAATTTTAAAAAAAATTTGAATAATTTATTTTTAACTTTGCCTGTCACCATTCCAAAAGAATCAGGATCCAAAAAGAAAAAAATATAAACCGAAGCCATTAATATTTTTCTTGCCTGTATTTTAGTTACCCATTTTTGTCTGACCTTTTGATTAAAAACATCTTCTGACGCAATTAAATAATCACTCCAGGCTTCAAGATTATCAGGAAGATCAAGGCCGATTTTCTTACTTTGTTCAAAAAGTCCTGAACTGGGATAAGGTAGATAAAGAGCGAACATCATTCTGATCCTGGGATAAATTTTAAACATTTTATCTATTAGTTTAAACGCACTGTCAATTTCTTCATCCACCAATTTAAAACATTTTTGAGTGTTGTTTGATCTCGGAAATCCTACTAAAAAAGAACTGAGAATTTTAATATCAAATTTTGCGCAAATTTTAGTAAAATTTAAGGTGTCTTCAACAGTAATCCCCTTATTCATAAATTTTAATATTTTATTATCTCCGGATTCTGCACCGACCAAAACACACTCAAGCCCGCTTTTTTTCATTAATTTCCAAGTGCTTTCTTTATAATTACTCATTTGTTTTGTCCGGCCGTTAACATCTCCCCATTTAATGTTTGTTTTATTGTCAATTAATCTTTGGCTAAATTGTATTGCCCTGTCTTCACTAATAAAAAAATTGCTGTCAATTATTTGTATCGAGTCTAAGTTGTATTCGTTCTTAAGTTTAGTAATCTCGTCGGCGGCTTTTTGGGGAGACAGACCAACCCAATGACACTTATTTACAATCGGTTCAACACAAAAAATACAATTATGGGGACAACCGCAGCTTGTATAATAAGTTAAAGATCTTTCGCCAAATTCCATAGGCAGAATATATTTTTCTATATTCAATAGCCAATATGGAATTGGCGGAAAATTATCAAGCGATTCAAGAGGGCGATCAGGATTTTCAATAATTTCTTTAGCTTTGTTTTTATAGGCGATTCCTAAAATATTTTTTAAAGATTTTTTTGTTTCTAAAGAATGAACTACTTCAGCAAAAGTTCTTTCTCCCTGGCCCTTTATTACTATGTCAATATTTTCATCAACTAAAGTTTCTATCGGTAAAATTGAAGGATGCCAGCCTCCCCAAACAACCGGCAACTTGGGATAATGTTTCTTTATCATTTTACTGACCTTTAAACTGTCATGAATCGAATAGCCGGTTAAAACCGTCAGCCCAACACAGATTGCCCCTTTTGCCTGTTTTAAAACCTCTTCTTTGGGATTTTCAAAATCTACCGGAGTAATTATTTTAATTTCATAGCCTTCTTTGGCTAAAATCCGGGAAATTGCCAAAAGCTGCATAGGCACACCATAATAATGCCTTGTTGCAGAAAAATTTTCCGGTTGGAACAAAACAACTTTTCCAATTTTTCTCATATTCTTCTATTATATTTTATTAAGTCGTTCAATCTTATTAACAATTGTTTCCAAAAAAAACTGCTTCTTATTGCCGTTAAACTATTTAAATATTTAGCAATTTTTATCTCTAAATCTGATAAGTTTGGATGGTCAAGAATAGATTCCCACGCATAAGAAGTTACTTGGTCTTTTTTTTGAAGATTGACCCAACCTTTATTATAACAAATGTCTCCCAATTGGGTTCCTTTAAACGGATAAAAAATTGAAGCCATTACAAAATCCGGCCGGCACTGCCAATTTAAACACACAGTTTTCAAAAGCATTTGTTTTGTTTCAAAAGGTAGTCCTACCATGGAAAAAGACCAGGTCAATATACCTTTTTTTCTGGCTCTATTAAACGCGCTGATTATTGATTGGTTGCTCATAAATCTTTTCATTATTTCGCGGCGGTATTTTTCATCTCCGCTTTCAACTCCAATAAGCAGCAGCTCACACCCTGCCTTTTTTAAAATATCCAGCACTTTATCAGAGCAGGATTCAACTCTGGTAGCGCAATAAAAAGGCAGGTTGATTTCTTTTTTGTAAAGACTGCCAAATTCTTTCAACCAGTTGAGATCTAAAGTAAAATTGTCGTCATGAAATCCGACCTTTTCAAAAGAATATTTTGCTTTAAGTTCCTTCAGTTCTTCTACAATGTTTTTAGGACTTCTCATCCTCAAATATTTATTTTTATTCGGATATAACTCTTTTATGTATTTATTACAACAGTAGGTACAATCGAACGGACAACCGCGGCTGGCCATTATTTTTACCACTCTTTCGCCTTTTTTTTCAGTCTTATCCAAGTGTTCTTGATAATCAAAAAAAGTTTTGTCCGGAAAAGGCAGGATATCTAAATTTTCAATAAGCGGTCTAATTCCGTTTTTCACTATTTTCCCTTTTTCTTTAAACCAAAAATTTTTAATGTTTTTTCTTTGGGGGTTGTCCAGAAATTCTTTTAACGCCCATTCTCCCTCCCCCCGGCAGATTGCGTCAATTGAAGAAACTTTTATAACTTCCTGAGGGCATAAAGTTGGGAAATAACCGCCAATAATGGTAACAATTTCCGGCCGAAGACCTTTGACATAAGCGGTTATTTCTTTAATCCAAGAAAAAGATGTTTCGTAACAGCTTAAAATAACAAAATCAGGCTTAAAATCTTTTAACTTATCGTTTATAGAAGACAAGTGTTTTTTTGTTATATTATTTTCAATAAATAAAGATAGTAAATCTGTTTTGTGTCCATATTGTTTTATAAACGCGGAAAGTGATCCGATTTGCAAAGGATAAGAAAGGTCGTTAGACGGATAAATAAATAATACTTTCATAATTTTTGACAAAGAAGCAATATTCCGTGCGAAGAAACATTTATATCAAAAATTTTTTCATTGTTATAGTTGTCAATCTTTTCAAGCAGTTTTTGACCAAAACGGAAAATGGCGATACTTTCTTTGTTTTCTGCATTCCAATTAAATTTTTCCATTGTATCGGTAACTTTTTTGGAATGAGCCATTTTTCTTAAATATTGTTTTCCCAAATGTAAAATAATTTGAGAAAAAGGAAAACAATAGTGGGTTAACATTTTAATTTTATTTATTTTAAAACCCGCCTCTTCCACTAATTTTTTAATTTCTTTTGGATAATATAAGCGCAGGTGCATAGACCAAAGTCCCGCAAAAGTCTCGTTATCCTTGTTAAAATGTCCTAACCCCAATCTTTCTCTAATCCAATTAAGAGGATCCCAAAAAAAAGGATAATTATGATTTGGAACGGTTATTATTAATTTTCCTTTATTCTTTAAAACACGGTAAATTTCTTTTAAACCATAAGCATCATCATCCAGGTGTTCTAAAACTTCAGACAAGATAATTTTGTCAAAAAATTCATCTTTAAATGGTAAATTTTCAATCCGGCCTTTTAAAATTTCAGTTAAACTGTCCTTTTTTATAAATTCTTTGGCTTTTAATAAAATTTTATCGTCGTAATCAAGCCCGACAATTTTTATAGTTGGATATAAATTCCGCAAAACAACAAGATAAAAACCATCTCCGCATCCGCAATCCAATATTGTTTCATTTTCTTTAATATCAAGTATATTTATAATTTCAACAACCCGTCTGCGAAAAGACAAATCTCCGGCGTTAATTAATATTTTGTTTACTTTCTCTTCCAAGTCTTTTTTCATTTTTTGTCTCTTAAACATTCAGGAGGGCATTATTTAAAACCATAAGAATGATAAATAACTTCTGCATTTTTATCACTGAAGTTCTTTTCCGCAAACTTCCGGCAATTAGACTGCATTTCTTTAAGGACTGATTTATCTTTGCCCAATAACTGTTTAATAGCATTATCTACCGCCTCTTGGGAAGGCTTAATCAGCGTTGAAACCGACTTATCTAGAAAAGTAGGCAGAGAACCTTTTTCCGAAGCAAGTACGGGAGTCCCGCAGGCAATGGTTTCAAGATAAACCGCCCCAAATCCTTCGTCATAAGTTGGAATCGTTGCAAATAAATCCGCCGCTGAATAATATTTTATCAGTTTATCAAGTTCATCAGCTTTTTCCTGCATCAGCTTTCCTGCATAAAGAATATTCTTAAATTGATCTGATTTCTGGATTATTATATGTCGGAAAGGACCATCTCCGACAAAAACAAAGCAAATATCAGAAAACCTCTCGGCTGAAGACAATAAAAATCCTACCCCTTTTTTCTCTATTAATCGGCCGACAAAAAGAATCACTTTGTCTGGCAATTTTAATTGTTTTTTACAAACAGCTCTGTCTTGGGAAGTAAAAACATTTAGGTTTACCCAATTTTTATGAACTTTAATTTTTTTAATATCAAGACCGATCCTGACTAATTCGTTTTTAGAAATTTCACTCACGGCCAGTATTTCATCAAAAGAAACAAGCAGCCATTTAATAAAAATGGCCAAAACAGGTCTTGTTTCCAACTGGTAAATTGCATGAGTGCTTACCACTGTTCTTATCGGGAAAAACCAGGAAATAACCTTAGCCATTGCCGCAGCTGCAAACCCGTGAGCATGAATACAATTTATTTGATTTGGCCGGCGGATAAAAAAAACTAAACTTTTTATAAACAACCCGGGGAAAAGATAAATAAAGGTCAAAGGAAATGATTTTTCCAATTTGTTAAACCAACCTGTTCCAAACCAATTAAACCGGTGGATTTCGAAGTTCTTGCCTGTTTCAGATTTTTTGCCTCTAATC
>Ga0210017_1004041_pt1 | contig 12164 bp, 7 predicted proteins | sample CryGeyCG2014_020_FD_183966 | JGI IMG/M metagenome (GOLD analysis project Ga0210017, IMG submission 183966) | Groundwater microbial communities from aquifer - Crystal Geyser CG08_land_8/20/14_0.20 (SPAdes) (version 2) | ecosystem: Environmental > Aquatic > Deep subsurface > Groundwater | place... | reverse complement strand
TTTATAATGATAACCCGCACATCATCATTGAGGGTTAAAAGCATTTTTCTAAAATTTTCAGACTGAACAGAATCGTTTTTATCTTTTTGTAAATGCGCAATTTTAGTGAGTCCGTTTACGATTCTGGTAATGGTTTTGCCAAAAAGTTCCTCAATATCCGAAAGTTTATAATTGGTATCTTCAACAACATCATGCAATAAGGCGGCTGCTATAGAAGTAGCTCCTAATCCAATATTATTAGCGACAATTTTTGCAACTGCAATTGGATGAAAAATATAGGGTTCGCCGCTTCTTCGACGTTGTTCTTTGTGTGCATCGGCTGCCAAATCGAATGCTTTGCGTATTAACTTTTTATCATTGCTTGATAAAGTTTGATACGTATTTTTTAGCATGTTTTTGTAAGCCAATGCAATAGCAGCTTTTTCTTCTTCTAGGGTTGCAAGATATGCCATAGCCTAAAAGTAGTTTAAAGTAAAATATTAAACAAATTTTAAAGTATCTTTTGTTTTAAATTGATGATGCGTTGAAAAATGGTAGGATGTGAGTAATGGATAAAAACATACAAGGGATGGGGAGTCAAATTGCTGTAACTCAATTTTGATAATTTTTTTAGAGCAGAAATTAATGGTTCTGAAAAGCCATAATGTTTTGCAAAATTATCAGCTTGGTATTCAAATTTTCGAGATAAAATGGCCATTATCAATCCAGTTAAAACGGAAATTGGTGTATAAAGAATCATAAAAACAATCAAGCCGATATGAAAACTGGTTTGTTTTAAACCCAGTGATTGCGCTAAGAGCGGATTATTGATAAAGAGCGATAAAATGTATAACACCACACCAGTTTGTAAAATACTGATAATGAAGTTGTAGAGAATGTGTTTCTTTTTATAATGACCTACTTCGTGTGCTAAAACGGCCACAATTTCATCATTGGATAAATCATTTAACAAAGTATCATAAAACACCACTTTTTTTGTTTTACCAAAACCCGAAAAAAAGGTATTGGCTTTAGTTGAACGTTTTGAGCCATCAATCATATAAATTTTATCGATTTTAAAATTGACTTTTAAGGCAAAGGCGCAAAGCAAGTCTTTTAAAGTGCCTGCTTCAATGGGTGTAAGTTTGTTAAATAAAGGCACGATTAAACTCGTGTAAAATAGGTTCATTAAAAGGCTAAAAAAAGCCATAAAAATCCACGTATAAATCCAAAAAGTTTTAGGATATTGCTCATAAAACCAAAGGATTAAACTTAAAACAATCCCTCCAATAATCAGCGTTAACGCAAAACTTTTAATAAGGTCTTTAACAAAAAGCGATTTGGCCATTTTATTAAATCCAAAGCGCGCTTCAATGACAAAACTTTGATAAAAACTGAAAGGTATTGAAATTAAAGTGCTTGTTATAAAAAAAAATCCAAAATAAAGCAGACTTACAAAAAGAGAATTATCGGTAAATTGGCGTACAAAATCATCTAAAAGTTTAAAACCGTTAAGATTGATAAAAAGCAGTAAAAGCACAAATGAAAAAGTTGACTGTACCAATCCGAATTTAAAATTATCTGTTTTATAGTTTTGAGATTTTTGATAGTCTTCCTTGCCATAAATACCTTCTAATTCTTTAGGAATAGGGTCATTAAAATGGCGAAAATTAAGATAATCAAGAAGTAATTCAAAAACAAAATTAGCAACGATAATAGTTGTAATTCCGATAAATATTAATTGAGGCGTCATTAGTTTTTATATAAAATTTCGTTGGCGTTTGGCTTCAAAGATGAGGATTGCCGCCGATACCGAAACATTCATAGAATCTATTTTTCCCTGCATCGGAATGATAATATTTTGTGTCGAATTTTTGAGCCATTCTTGTGTTAAGCCAGTTGATTCTGTTCCAACAATTAAGGCAGTTGATTTTTTAAAATCTTGATTATAATAGGGTTTTGAATCACTACCTAAAGCCGCACAATAAATATTATAATGATTTGTTTTTAGGTATTCAATAACTTCTTTGGTAGTGCCAACGCCAATTTGATTGGTAAAAACACAACCGACACTTGAGCGAATGCAGTTGGGGTTATATAAATCAGATTTTGGATTTGCAATGATAACGGCGTCTATATTTGCAGCATCGGCAGTGCGCAAAAGGGCACCAATATTACCTGGTTTTTCTAGTGCTTCGGCCACTAAAATTAAAGGTGTATCCGATTTGAATTTGAGTAAGTTTAGGCCATGGTCTTTTGATTTTGCTAGGCCAATAATTCCTTCGGTTGTATCGCGGTGGGCGAGTTTTTGATAAATAGCGTTGTTGATGCTGATTATATTTTCAATTGAAATAGCCTTGTTTGAAACAAGATTTTCAATCTGATTTTGGCTTATTAATTTTGGATCAAATAATAAGGTTTCAATAGGATAATCACTTTTTAAAGCTAAATTTATCTCACGCAAGCCTTCAATTAAAAATAAACCGGATTGTTTACGGTTTTTCGACTTATCTTTAAGTTGAATAAGGGTTTTAATATAAGGGTTTTGAGCGCTTGAGATATTCTTTATCATAAAGCAAAAGTAATAAAAAAGCCGCGCAAAAGGCGCGGCTTATATTAAGTTTAAAAAGGATAATTATTTGCCATGATATTTTTTCATATAGCGATTGTATAACGCTTTTTGATGTGAATCTAAGCTAATGCTTCTACCTTGAATAAAAGCTTGTTCAACTTGGTTTGTCTTCATATCAAGCGCATCGCCAACCGAAACAAAAAGCGTCGCATCTTTGCCCAGTTCTAAACTGCCAATGCGGTCATTCATTCCTAAAATTTTAGCATTGTTTAAAGTGATTAAAGCAACGCCTTGTTCGTATGACAATCCGTAAGCAATGGCAGTACCGGCATAAAAAGGTAAATTACGTGTATTCATGCGTTCCATACCACCACCTGCGGCTTGTAAACCTACAAGTAAGCCGGCATCAGTGAGAATTTTTGGCAATCGATAGGGTAAATCGACGTCTTCATCTTCGTTATTTGGTAAAGAATGCAAGCGTTTTAAAAGTACAGGCACATTATTTTGTTTGAGTAAACTGGTTACTTTATAGGCTTCTTCGCCACCAATTATGACCATTTTTTGAATGTGATGATTTAGAGCAAAGGCAACCGATTCACTAATTTGTTGTGCATTATCAGCATTGATAAATAATTTTTTAGATCCATCAAACAAACCAATAACGGCTTCATATTTTAGATTTTTTTCTTCGGCTTTTAATTGGCTATAAGCATAAGCGTTATTTAAAAAATCATCGAGTTGTTTTATATCGGTTTTATAATCTTTATTTGGCATGATTTTGCCGGCATCGGGCCCTCTAAAAGAGCGTCTATCGGTTGCAGGCCAATTAATATGAATGCCGTCATCTACCTTTAAAACAGCATCTTCCCAGTTCCAAGCGTCAAATTGAACAATTGACGACGAGCCAGAAATCAAACCGCCTCTAGGTGCAATTTGAGCCATCAAAACGCCGTTTGGGCGCATTGATTCAATCACCTTTGATTCGGTGTTAAAAGCGATTAAACTCCTAACATTAGGGTTTAATTCGCCGCGTTCTTCAAAATCTAAGGTTGCTCTAACGGCATCAATTTCGGCCAAACCTAATGATGAATTTGGCGCAATGAAACCAGGATAAAGGTCTTTTCCAGTACCATCTATAACGGTATTGTAATTAGTTTTGTTTACCGATGCAGCATCGCCAACAAAATTTATTTTTCCTTTGTCAAATCCAATGGCACTATTATTAATAACTGTTCCGTTGCCAATGTGGGCGGTAGCCCCAATAATTAGAATACTTTGCGATTGTTTATCGGCAGGGGTTTGTTGCGAAAATACTGATAAAGAAAAAAGTATTACGACAGCAAAAATTGATTTTATAAGATATAATTTCATGTTTTTAAGTTTAATTATTGTTTGAATTATAGTCTGAAACGGTTTCACACGTAAAATAAATTTTATCCTTTTTAAATGGAATGCGTGTTTTATCGCCATTATTTTTAGCATCTAACATCATATTAATAAGTGTGTTGCGTCTTTTTTCGTCGGCTTTAACCATTTGTTTATCCTTGTCGTAATCAAAATAAATGATTCCGTCAATGATTACTTTTTCGGCGTGTGCATAAATTGAAAGTGGATTAGCACTCCAAAGTACCACATCGGCATCTTTACCAATTTTAAAGCTTCCTAGTTGATTATCTAAATGTAATAATTTAGCGGGATTTAAGGTTACAAGTTTCCAAGCATCTTCTTCACTCATATTGCCATATTTCATTGATTTTGAAGCTTCTTGATTGAGTCTTCTAGACATTTCGGCATCGTCAGAATTAATGGCAACGGTAATCCCTAAGCTATTCATTATTGAAGCATTATAAGGTATGGCATCGTTAACTTCATATTTAAAGGCCCACCAATCGGCAAAAGTTGAAGCGCCAACACCGTGCGCCTTCATTTTATCGGCAACTTTATAACCCTCTAAAATATGCGTAAAGGTATTGACTCTAAAATTAAATTTTTCAGCGACTTTCATCAACATATTGATTTCGGTTTGCACATAAGAGTGACACGTTATAAAGCGCTGACTGTTAATAATTTCAACGAGTGTTTCAAGTTCTAAATCCTTTCTAACAGGAATGCCTTTTTTCTTTAAATCGTCATATTCTTTGGCGCGTGTAAAATAATCCATATAAACTTGTTCAACGCCCATACGGGTTTGAGGGAAACGAACATTTTCAGAATTTCCCCAATTTGATTGCTTTACGTTTTCGCCTAATGCAAATTTTATAAACTTAGGCTGATTTTTAATAATGACTTCTTCGGGTAAACTGCCCCATTTTAGTTTGATAATGGCACTTTGTGCGCCAATTGGGTTTGCAGAACCGTGCAATAACTGTGAAGTAGTTACCCCTCCAGCCAATGTGCGGTAAAGGCTAATATCTTCGGGATTAACAACGTCCTGCATTCGCGCTTCGGCACTACTGTTGTGACCGCCTTCATTTACACTTTCAAGTGCAATGTGTGAATGTTCGTCTATAATTCCGTTGGTTAGATGTTTTCCGGCACCATCAATCACTAGCGCATTTGTATCGGATAAATTTTTGCCAATTTTTGCAATTTTACCGTTCTTTAACAACACATCCGTATTTTTTAAAATACCGTCTTTTTCATTTGTCCATAAAGTTACATTTTTCACCAAAATACTTTGTTGTACAGGCTTTTCGGTAAAACCAAACGCCATATTTGGAAAGCTAAGAGGTAAGATGTTCAAAGCAACATCTTTTTCTTCTTTTTTGTTATCCGATTTGTTTTCGGTATTATTTAGTTTTATAAAACTTGCGGTTGAAGCTTCGCCATTATAAAGTGTAGCGATGCCCTTTTGGATGCCATCCGTTGTAACCATTGCACTAATTCTGTTAAAATCGGCTTGTTTTAAGGGTTTAAAATTTAGGCTTATCCAACCATTTTTATAGACTAATTTGGCATCAATTTTTGTAGTATCTTGTTTAAGGACGGCACTTGGCGTGTCGGCTTTATCACCACTTAAACTCAAGCTATAATTCGTATTATCGAGTGTTAAAGTGTAGTTGCCATTTATGGGAATGATATTTTTATCGTTTACAACATTGGCATTCCCTTGAGTCCAATTTTCATAGAGCACCGTGTTTTTATCAAAAATATCGCCGGATGTTATTAAAAAATTAGCCCAAGACCCATTATTTAAGGAGCCTATTTGAGTTTGTTGTCCTATAAATGTAGCCGGAGCGGTGGTTAATGCTTCTAAGGCTTTTGTTTTATCGAGACCGTATTCAATTGCTTTCAATAGATTAGCCCTAAATGTTTTAGCGTCTTTAAGGCCGTCAAAAGTAAAAGAAAATAATAGGTTATTTTTAGCAAGTGCGGCAGGATTGCCGGGCGCTTGATTCCAGCGCAACATTTCCGATAAAGTTATCTTTGCAGCATTTATGGGATTGCTCACATCAAAAGCATCGGGAAAGTTAAGGGGTAAAATATAACGGGAATTGGTATTTTTAATGGCATCGATGCGTTCATATTCATCGCCACCACCTTTTATAATAAAGTTAAAATTGAATTCTTTAGCAAGACTTGAAGCACGTAAATCATTGAATTTTGAATTGGCATCAAAAATTTTTGGCAGCATTTCGTTGGCAATAAGCGCTTCTAAAGTGATGTCATTCATATTTTTATGAGTTTTATACCATGAAGCATCATAAAACATTTGACGCATTAGCGCAATCATTCCCATCAAAGAGCTAGGATAAGATTGTTTTGAACCGGCAGCGCGGGTAAATCCAAAATTTTGAGATGCTTTTTTTGAAATTACACGTTGGTGATTGTTGTCAAATTCATTTAAAGCCACCAAAACGGCGCTACCACGGGCAATGGCGTTTTTTTGATTTGACAACACCACACCAAAACCAGATTCGATTAGGACTTTAGCGTCTTTTGATTGGTATTCAAAATCGTCGAACGCATTTTTTTCAGGTAAAACATGATCATTCCAGTAATAGCCATCTCTGGTAGAATCATATTGAGGCGATCTAAAGGGGCTAAAACCATCTGAACTTGGTTTTTTAATACCAAAATCACTGTATAAATCAATAAATGAAGGGTAAATAAATTTGCCATTCAAATTGATAATAGTGGTATTTTTTGGTAATTTAACATCCGCAGCAGCGCCAATAACACGGCCATCTTTTATCAATAAAGTTCCATTATTGATAATTAATGTTGGTGTTACATAAATTTTAGCATTTGTAAATGCAGTGTAATGGTGTGAAGTAGATTTTATTTCCGAATTTGTTGGAAAATACTCTTGTGCCTTGAGATTGCTTAAAATACTGAGAACGCACAGAAAAATTAAAATTTTTTTCATTTTAGGTTAGGATTAGTGTTGTAATTATTTTATAAAAGTAAGATTTACCATTTTTAGAGCAGGCATTCTTTTAAAAATTAACAATACTTTAAGACTTCTTTAACGGATAAGTTTGATGATAAGCAATGATTAATTTTACAATGCCATAATAACTTTTAATGCCATCGGTTTGTTTGTTTGCCTTTAAAAAATAATCGTAAAAAGCGGCAAATACTTTTGTACTTGGATTTTGATGGGCACTCCAAAAAGCATCGTTTTCTTGCATGTTTTTTAAGATGCCGGGATGAATGGTTTTTACTAATTTTTTGAACTCAATACGGTCAACAAAGCTTAAATTTGAAAGGCTGTAGCTCAATGCTACCAAATAACCAGAGTATTTTATAAAGTCATCTTGACTATTGATGCAAGCTAAATAACTCAAAAAATTAGCTTCTTGCTCAGCAGCAAACCCCAGTTGATGCGCCATTTCGTGACAAGCCGTAAACGGAATAAAAGGGGCTACAATCTGGCTATTCACTTGTGCTTCGCCCGAAAAAGGATTGTAATATCCCGAATCGCCCATATAACTTAAAGGCACACTGTATAACGACCATTTTATACTCTGATTTTTATAGCTAAATTCCGGCCATTGTTGAGCGAGCTGGTTATATGAAATTGCAGATTGGTAAAGCATCTGTTGCCGGTTATAGGGTGCACTGACTTTAAGGCTATCGGCTTTAGCTAACTTAGATTGTAAAAAATTTGCTTTTGCAATAAGTTGCGTGTTCAACAAGATTAAATCATTAGCATTGAGCGTTTTTAAATCTAATTTTAAGAATTTTGCCAAAGGAGCTCTCGAATAATTAAAGCCCCAAAATAAATAAAAGCAAAACTGCATAACAGTAATGATGCCAATTATTAGCATTGCAGTTAAAAGGCTATTTTTTTTAATGTTCTTAACCCATTTAAAAAAAATATAAATAAAAAAAACAACTAATAAGGTATAAAATAAATCGCCAACCGAAAAAGTAGTCCATCCAAAAAGTTGCCGTTGAAATTTAGAAAAGCTGGTATAAAAATAATGATAGCTACTTGTATTGTTGATGTTTAAATAGGTTAACAGATACTTTACAACAATAATTTGCGTTATAAATAATGCTAATAGCAACCAAAATAGGCGAATCTTTTTCATAAAAACGAGGGTGTTAAATTAGAAAAGTTTTGCTTATCAACATTATTTTTTCTTTATTAACATTAAAATGTGTAAAATAATGATGATGATACACTTTTATAATAGCATTAAAAAATTACATTTGTGTAATGGAAAATTTAAAGAAAATAAAACCGCAAATCCGCAGTAATTCGGCTGTTATCAATTTAGAGTCAGGTAAATTACCACCCCAAGCTTTAGATTTAGAAGAAGCCGTTTTGGGCGCGATGATGATTGATAAAAAAGGCATTGACGATGTAATTGATATTTTACATCCCGAGGCATTTTATAAAGAGTCGAATCAGCGGATTTATAAAGCCATTAAAATTTTATTCGAAACAACTCTTCCCATTGATATACTTACGGTTTCTGAACAATTAAAAAAGCAAGGAGATTTAGACTTTGTGGGCGGTGATTTTTATCTGATAAACCTTACTCAAAAAGTGTCGTCATCGGCACATATTGAATACCATGCGCGAATCATTCTTCAAAAATACATACAGCGACGACTAATTTCCATTTCTAATGAAATTATTCAAGAATCTTACGATGAAACGGTAGATGTATTTGATTTACTAGATAATGCCGAGAGCAAATTATTTGAAGTTACTCAAGGCAACCTTAAAAAAAATTCGGAAGACGCCCATAATTTGGTTAAACAAGCTATTGATAAAATAGAGGAAATTTCAAACCAAAAAGGAATGAGTGGTGTTCAATCAGGTTTTAATAAGATTGACGATGTTACTTCTGGTTGGCAACCTTCTGATTTGATTATTATTGCTGCCCGACCTGGTATGGGTAAAACGGCTTTCGTTATGTCAATGGCTAAAAATATTGCCATTAAATTTAAAAAAGGAGTTGCTATTTTTTCACTCGAAATGAGTTCGGTTCAATTGATTACGCGCATGATTTCAAGTGAAACCAATTTGCCTTCCGAAAAATTAAGACGCGGAAATTTATTGGCGCACGAATGGGAGCAACTCAATGTTAAAGTAAAAGATTTATCTAATGCCCCAATTTATATTGATGATACGCCCTCTTTGTCAATTTTTGATTTGCGCGCAAAAGCCCGTCGGTTGGTATCACAACACGATATTAAAATTATCATTATCGATTATTTGCAGTTAATGACTTCGGGAACAAGCAATAAAACAGGAAACCGCGAACAAGAAATTTCAACCATATCAAGAAGTTTAAAAGCCCTTGCAAAAGAATTAGAAATACCGGTTATTGCCCTATCGCAATTATCGCGCGCCGTCGAAACACGTGGTGGCTCAAAACGCCCATTGTTGTCCGATTTACGCGAATCGGGTGCTATTGAGCAAGATGCTGATATTGTTTCGTTTATTTACCGCCCAGAATACTATAAATTAACCGAATGGGATGATGATGAGCGCACCAATTGTGAAGGTCAAGCCGAATTTATTATCGCTAAACACCGAAATGGTGGTTTAGATAATGTCCGTTTAAAATTTACAGGCCATTTGGCGCAATTTTCAAATTTAGAAGAGGATTTTGGTACTGAATTCCAATCTAAAATGAATGAATTCAATGTATCAAAACATTCCGTAATGCCTAACGAAGCTTTTGGCGATGAAAATTACGACGATGAAAGTGATGTTCCGTTTTAATAAATTTAAAGGCTTATAGATGCCAAAATTGTCAATAATTTTAAGTTTGTTTTTTTGCCTAACATTTAAAAGTGTTATGGCATCATTTATCCTCATTCCAATGGATGCCGAAACGCAACAAAACCATCTAAAAGCTTATGGTATCACTTTTTTATCCTTACAACAAGGGCACAAAGTGCAGTGGTTGCTCAACTATAGAGGAGGCTCATTTTTATTAGAAGATGTAAAATTTTTAAGAGATGCATGCACCGTTAGAGGCGTTTCGTTTGAACTGCTTAGCGATCAAAAAGCAATAATCATATTAGAAGAAATTAAAAGTCCCTCTCAAAATATGGATGCCGTAATACTTGAAAAAGCACCAAAAATTGCGGTCTATTCACCCAAAGAAAAAAAACCTTGGGATGATGCCGTAACAATGGCTTTGAGTTATGCCGAAATTCCCTATACCGTAATTTATGATGAGGAAATTTTAAATGATGAATTGCTAAAATACGAATGGCTACATGTTCACCACGAGGATTTTACTGGTCAATATGGCAAATTTTACGGCGCTTACCGTACAACTCCTTGGTATTTAAACGAAAAATTTGGCGCGGAAGCCTTAGCTAAAAAACTCGGCTACAACAAGGTTTCTCAAGAAAAATTAGCCGTTGCCAAACGCATTAAAGAATTTATAACGGGTGGCGGATTTATGTTTGCTATGTGTTCGGCTACCGATAGTTTTGATATTGCTTTAGCCGCCGATGGCGTTGATATTTGTGAACCTATGTTTGATGGCGACCCATCAACGCCTAATTATCAAGACAAAATTGATTTTTCTAAAACCCTGGCTTTCACAAACTTTACCCTAGAACGCAACCCACTGGTTTATGAATATTCTTCAATTGATATGACCACTAAACGAAATGTATTAAGAACAGAAGATTACTTTACCCTTAAAGACTTTTCGGCAAAATGGGACCCAGTTGCGAGTATGCTCTGTCAAAATCACACCCAATTAGTTAAAGGTTTTATGGGTCAAACTACCGCATTCGATAGCAATATCATTAAACCTACCGTTTTAGTGATGGGTGAAAATCAGGTTAATGGAGAGGCTAAATATATTCACGGCATTGAAGGAAAAGGGATGTTTACTTTTTATGGTGGACACGACCCAGAAGATTATCAACATCGGGTAGGAGACCCAAAAACAGAAATTTCGTTACACCCCAATTCACCCGGATACCGACTGATCTTAAACAATGTGCTATTTCCGGCAGCTCAAAAGAAAAAACAGAAAACGTAATTAATTCTGGATTCATCTCAAACCTACCTGCAGGGTTTTTTTTAACCTTGTAGGTTTAAATTCAAAACTCAGACCTATAAGGCTTTATTGTATATTTTTAAAGCTTTGCAGAATTTTAGTGAAACCTTATAGACCTTTTCAGTCCGACCTGCAAGGTTTTTTTTAACCTTGTAGGTTTAAATTCAAAACTCAGACCTATAAGGTTTTATTGTCGATTTTTAAAACTTTGCAGAATTTTTAGTGAAACCTTATAGGCCTTTTCAGTCCTACCTGCAAGGTTTTTTTTAACCTTGTAGGTCTAAATTCAAAACTCAGACCTATAAGGTTTTATTGTCGATTTTTAAAACTTTGCAGAATTTTTAGTGAAACCTTATAGGCCTTTTCAGTCCGACCTGCAAGGTTTTTTTTAACCTTGTAGGTTTAAATTCAAAACTCAGACCTATAAGGTTTTATTGTCGATTTTTAAAACTTTGCATAATATTTAGTGAAACCTTATAGACCTTTTCAGTCCGACCTGCAAGGTTTTTTTTAACCTTGTCGGTTTAAATTCAAAAAACAGACCTATAAGGTTTTATTGTCGATTTTTAAAACTTTGCAGAATTTTTAGTGAAACCTTATAGACCTTTTCAGTCCGACCTGCAAGGTTTTTTTTAACCTTGTAGGTCTTTTATTATTCATACATTCGTGGATAAAAGCAAGCTAGTAGAATTTTTTTCAAAGTCATTGATAAACTTTCTTTGATTTCAATAATACCTACAAGGTTTTGAAAACCTTGCAGGAGGGTGCTTTATTAATTCGCAAGTTCTTTTTAATAAAGCCAATTTTTAGAAGCTAAAAGCAAATTCCCAACTGTTCTAAATCAGCTTTTAATTGCATGGGAGAGCTAAAATTTATGGTTTGCAATCCCACGGCTTCAGCGCCTTTAATATTGGGCAAATTATCATCAATAAACAGAGCATATTGCGGATTTATATTAAATCGCGACAAACACAGTTCATATATTTCGCGGTTTGGTTTAATCATCTTCTCCACTCCCGAAACCAAGATACCTTCAAATAATTGTAAAAAAGGAAAGCGTGCTCTGGCAATGTGAAAAGATTCGCCACTCCAATTGGTTAGAGCGTAAATTCGGAATTGGT
>Ga0210017_1004040_pt1 | contig 12170 bp, 13 predicted proteins | sample CryGeyCG2014_020_FD_183966 | JGI IMG/M metagenome (GOLD analysis project Ga0210017, IMG submission 183966) | Groundwater microbial communities from aquifer - Crystal Geyser CG08_land_8/20/14_0.20 (SPAdes) (version 2) | ecosystem: Environmental > Aquatic > Deep subsurface > Groundwater | place... | reverse complement strand
TTGATTACTCCCGGATTAATAATTTTTGGTTTTCTCTTTTCCTTTTTCGTTGGTTGCTTTTCAGGATTTCTACCAGCCAGAAGGGCAGCAAGATTAAAACCGGTTGAAGCTTTGCGCTATTTTGAATAATGAGCTAAAATTTATATTATGGAAATCAAAGCGGATACAACTTTGGCTGAGATTTTGAAAAAGCCAGAGGCTGAGAAAATTTTAGCAAAATATAATTTACCTTGTTTGGGTTGTCCTTTTGCTAAATTGGAAATGGAAAATTTAAAAATTGGGGAGATATGTCGAATGTATGGCATCGATATTGAGAACTTGCTTAAAGAGTTAAACAAGATTTACAAAAAATAAAATTTGTGCTAAAAGAAAATATATGGTCGAAAATCGGAAAAATTTAATACCTATAGCCATTATTATCGCTGGACTATTAATTGCCGGAGCTTTTGTTTATATAAATCAAGCAAAAATAAAAACCCCAATTTCAAAAGAGGGTTTGTCTCCCCAGCAAGTAGCCGAAAAAGCAATAAATTATATTAATGCGAATAAGGACACCTTAACCGGAGGGAATACCGCTTCTTTATTAAACGTGGTCGAAGAGGAGAGTGTTTATAAAATTCACCTGGAGGTTGAAGGGAGTGAGTACGATTCTTACGTTACCAAAGATGGAAAGTATTTATTTCCCGGAGGTTATAATCTGGAGGAAGAATCAGAAAAGGAAACCGTTGAAGCTCAGCCAGAACCCTCGGAAGAAGAGGAGTTATCTCCTGAAAAATTAGAGGCCTTAGCTAAATGCCTGAACGAAAGGGGGGTAAAATTTTACGGAACTTATACCTGTTCTTACTGTACAAGACAAAAAGAAATGTTTGGCCAGGCAGCAAAATATCTACCTTATGTTGAATGTACAGAAAAGAGAGCTGAGTGTGAAGCAGCCAATGTTGGGTCGATTCCCGACTGGCGTTTTCCTGACGGAAGACAGGAATTAGGCCTCCAATCCCTTGAAAAATTAGCCGAGTTATCGGGTTGCCCAATTTAATCTTTATGCCTAAAGTCCGGCAATTTTGGTCAGCAAGACTTCTAACGGGGCTTGACTTCAATTCTTGCTTAAATTAAGCTAAAATAAGCTGTGGAAAAAGGTCGGTTTGAAAAAATTTAATTTTTTAAATAATTATGCAAGGTTACTGCGTCAAATGTAAAAAGAAACAGGAGATATCTGGAGCGAAAGAGGTGGCAATGAAGGGAAAAGGAGGGGTAAAAAGAAGGGCAATGACTGGAACCTGTCCGAAGTGCGGGACAAAGATGTTCAGGATTTTAGGAAAGGCCTAAGGGACTAAAAGAATTTAGGTTAACTAAGGGAATATTTTTGGTTCAAAGCCGCAAGAATCCGCGGCTTTGAGTTTTAGATGAGGAAAAGCGCAAGGAACTTCATTTTTACAATCTTTGGCTTTTTATTGTGCCTAAACATTTTAGCCTGGTTGATAGTCTGGGATTTAAAAAAACCTGAAATTTTGGAAGTCAATTTTTTTGATGTTGGTCAGGGCGACGCCATCTTTATAGTAAGTCCCCAAAGCCATCAAATTTTAATTGACGGAGGTCCGAGCTCCGCAATTTTGGAAAAGCTATCAAAAGAAATGCCATTTTGGGATAGGTCGATTGATTTAATCATTTTGACTCATCCGGAAAGCGATCATTTGAGCGGTCTAATTGAAGTTTTAAAAAAATATAAAGTTGAGAATATTTTATGGACTGGAGTGATTAGAGATACTTCTGGATATAAAGAATGGACAAAGTCAATTAAAGATGAAAAAGCTAAGATAAAAATTGCCCAAGCTGGTCAGAAAATTACGAGCCCCGGACTCGTAATGAAGATATTATTCCCTTTTGAGAATTTAGAGGGTCAAGAAGTTAAAGATAGTAATAATACCTCCATTATTGCTAAATTAATTTATGATGAAAATTCTTTTCTTTTTACCGGTGATGCCTATAAATCAGTGGAGAGGGAACTTATTGATAAGAAAGTAGGCATTGACTCGAATGTTTTAAAAGTTGGTCATCATGGAAGTAAAACCTCTACCAGCGAAGAATTTATTAAAGAAGTCTCTCCTGAGATTGCCGTAATTCAAGTTGGCAAAGACAATCCTTACGGCCATCCCCATCCCGAAACCTTGGAAACCTTGGCTAAGTATGATATAAAAGTTCTAAGAACCGATAAAGACAGCGACATTAAAATTCTATGCAACCCCCAATCTTTAAAACTAAAACTCCGAGAGTGACTCAGAAATTTAATTTAACTGACCCAAAAGATAGAAAAAATTATTTTGAATTAAAAGTGGGAGCAGAAATTGAGAAATTAAGAGATTATTTAAAAGAAAATACTTTTATTGCTTATCTTTTAGGTAAGAAAAATTCTGGAAAGGGGACCTATTCAAAAATGTTTGCTGAAGTAATCGATCCAGAAAGAGTAGATCATTTTTCGATTGGGGATATGATTAGAGAGGTTGATGAGGAGCTCAAGGATGAAAAAAGAAAAAAAGAACTTTTTGCCTTTTTGGAAAAAAATTATCGTGGCTATCTTCTCCTCAATCAAGTCCTTCAGGCCCTGGAAAAAAGAAATACTAAAACCCTTTTACCCACTGAATTAATTTTAGCCTTAGTTAAAAGAGAAATACAAAAGAGAAAAAAGAAAGCCCTTTTTATTGATGGTTTCCCAAGGGGTTTAGATCAAATTTCTTATTCTCTGTTCTTTAGGGATTTAATTGGTTACCGAGATGATACAGATATCTTTATTTTAATTGATGTTCCCGAAGCAGTAATTGATGAAAGAATTAAATGGAGAAGGATTTGTCCTCTTTGTCAAACCTCCAGAAATTTAAAATTACTTCCCACTTCCGAAGTTGGCTACAACAAAAAAAAGAAAGAATTTTATCTGATTTGTGATAATCCAGATTGTAAAGGGGCTAAAATGGTTTCAAAGGAAGGAGATGAACTAGGTATTGAGCCAATCAAAGAAAGATTAAAAATGGATGAAGAGCTAATGAAAATGGCCTTCTCCATTTACGGAATTCCAAAAATTCTTTTGAGAAATTCTCTTCCGGTTAAAGATGTCGAAAAATTTGTCGATGATTATGAGATTACTCCGGAATATAGTTACAAGTGGGATGAAAAAAGCAAAAAAGTAAAAATTATTGAAAAACCCTGGGTCTTTCCTGATGATCAAGGCACCTCTTCTTACAGTTTATTGCCTCCACCCGTAGTGGTTTCCTTAATAAAACAAATGGTAGAGGCTTTATCACTTTCCCCCGTTTAGAAATTTTTGACACAAAAGTAGGACAACTATAGAAAGTAAAGTAAAATTTCTAACCGGGTTTAGAAAATTAAGTATTGACAAGGTTTTTTGTTAAAAGATATAATGAAAGTGGCCTTGTTCTTTCTAGTTAGATTCTGGGACAAACGTTTTTTCAGGGAGTCAATGTGAGTGTAGCCTGAGGGCTACAACCTAGACACCCACTTGGAACTTTTTCCGGACACGAACTTTCTGGAAAGACAGGGCCTTCAAAAAGCCGCTTTAATGCGGTTTTTTGATTCGTTTGATTCCTGCTAACGTCCTAGTTGATCATCCCTAATTGATGTTGACGTCAGACATCAACATCAAAATGAAATGGCGTCGTCGGAAAAAGAAAAAACCTTTTCTTGTTTTTCAAAACTTGCATTTTCATATCTTTACTTCTTCTCCTTTACCAACTAATCTGACTTCGCCATTGCGTATTAGTAAAGCTTGCTCATCGGTTAAGATTCTTACTGGATATTTAGTTTTAGCAATTGCCTCTTTCAAAATATCTTTATATTCCGGTTTGTAATGTACCGAAACCAAAAATGGCACTAAGTTAAGTGCGGTTAAATTGGTTAGTCCGACGATATTTCTGTCGGCGTGTTTCCATGTCGCCATTTCTATTGTGGGACAAGCTATGTAACTTCCCGCGCTAACTCCAATGTAGATAACACCGCTATCAATAAGTTCTTTTACAACTCTATCGAAGCCGCTTGCTCTAACATTTTTCAACAGATAAAAAGTGTTTCCGCCTTGAATATAGATAACATCTTTGTCTTTTAAGAAGGTGCGTAACTCATTCTCATTTTTTCCTTCGATATCAATATCTTCTACATTAAACCCTAATTCTTTCATAACCCACCTTTCTTTTTCCAAGTAAGAAAGATTTTCTTCTACTTTCGAGGCGGTAGTAATATGAGCAATTTTTATTTTACTCGGCAGACTAGGAAGTATCTTTAAGATTTCTTCCTTAACATTCATACCAGCAGAGGTTAAAAGCATTGTTTTTATAGTATTTTTGCTCATACTCAAGTAATTCTTTAGGAGTTAAAATTGATAAATTACACTTTTTAGCAAATTCTAAAACTCTTAGATTAAGAAAATCTTTTTTATCTAAAGTGAGAAGAAAATCGCCATTCTCAATAGCCGAAATTAAGAACAGGTGTGCAAGGTTCTACCTTGCATAATATGTCGGGGCATCCGGACTTGCACCGGAAATCGCATTCACCCCAAGAATGTATGTTGCTCTTACACCATGCCCCGAGAAATCCCCCGACCCCCGCTTAAGACACCTTCTGGTTTCTTACGTCGCTTCGCTCCTATTTTTCCACCACGGGGGATTCTAATAACTTTATTTTCTCTTTCCCAGCGCTTTGATGCATTTGGCGCAGGCTAAGATTCTTTGGCCGGCAAATTTTTTGTAGGCCGGTTTTTTAATATCCAAAGGAATTTTGGCCCATTGTAAATTTGGATATTTTCTTTTTTTGATGGTTGGATGATATTTCCCTCTGAGTTTTAGTAATCTCCAGGCCATCATTCCTTTTTTCCCGCAAATGGTACATTGTTTCATAAATCTTACTAATTACGAATTTTATCGAATTACGAATATATTTTACCAATAGTTTTTAATTTTTACAAGCCATGTTATAATATTCGTAATTCGCAGTGATTCGTAATTCGTAAGGAATATGGAATATCTTTTTTTAATTGTCATTCTTTTATTTTCTATTGTCATTCATGAAGTTTCTCATGGAGCAGTGGCAAATTATTTAGGAGATCCGACGGCCAAATACGCTGGTAGGTTAACTTTAAATCCGATAAGACATTTAGACCCAATTGGTTCGGTTATTTTACCAATTTTTTTAATTTTAATGGCCAAAATAATGGGCGGAGGAATTATTTTTGGTTGGGCAAAGCCAGTACCGATTAATCCCTACAATTTCCGAGATCAAAAATACGGCTCAGCCAAAGTGGCTTTAGCTGGGCCAGGAGCAAATTTAGCAATAGCTTTAGTTTTTGGCTTAGCTTTAAGATTTTTTCCAGCCATCGCTGTCATTCCCGGCCTTTACCTAATGTTTTCTTACATTGTCTATATTAACATCCTTTTAGCCGTATTTAATTTACTTCCTGTTTCTCCTTTAGACGGCTCCCACATTCTTTTTACTTTTTTGCCTCCAGGAATGGAAAACCTAAAAATATTTTTAAGCCAGTTTGGTTTATTTATTCTACTTTTTATTATTTTCTTTTTCTTTCGCTGGTTAGTTTTATTGATTAACTGGATTTCCAGCCTAATCGTCGGCGCCCCGATTTTTTAGTTGACAATAATCTTATTTTTGGTAAACTTTAATTTATTATGCCCCGTTAGAAGTCTGCCCACTACAATAAAGACTTCTGTCGGGGTAAAGAAAATATATTTTAGAAACAGATTGTCCTGAGAATAGCGAAAAATTTTTATTCTAAAAATTTTTCGCCCAGGACTTCTAACGGGGTATGCCTACTATCAGACAATTAATTAAAAAAGGAAGGAAGAGGATTAGAAAGCGGGCCAAAACCCCGGCTTTGAAATTCGGCTTTAATGTTTTAAAAAATCGGCCAAAAGAATACCCTTCACCTTTCAAAAGAGGAGTTTGTCTTAAGGTTTTCACTGTCACTCCTAAAAAACCAAACTCTGCTTTGAGAAAAGTGGCCAGGGTTCGTTTAACCAATGGAATGGAGGTAGCTGCCTACATTCCTGGCGAAGGTCATAATTTGCAGGAACACTCAATAGTGATAATTAGAGGAGGAAGAGTGAAGGATTTACCAGGAGTAAGATACCATGTGGTGAGAGGAGTTTTGGATACCGGAGGAATTGAGGGAAGGAAACAAGAGAGGTCAAAATATGGAACTAAAAAACCAGAATAACCCTACGAATTACGAATCAAACCGAATTACGAATTTAAAGATCAAAGCCCGGGATAATCATTCGTAATTCGAAGAAATTCGTAATTCGTAAGAGTAATATGAGAAGAAAAAAGAAAATAAAACGCGTTATTCCGCCTGATCCGGTTTATAACAATGTCACTGTTGCTAAATTCATTAATCAGATAATGAGGCGGGGTAAAAAAAATATTGCCAGGAAAATTGTCTATCGGGCTTTTGAAATTATTAAAGAGAAAACCAAGAAAGAACCTTTGGAAGTTTTTGAACAGGCCCTATCCAATGCCGCTCCTTTACTTGAAGTAAAACCGAAGAGAATTGGCGGGGCAACCTATCAAGTGCCAAGAGAAGTCAGAGGAGATAGAAGAATAACCCTGGCGATGCGCTGGATGATTATGGCAGCTAAATCAAAAAAAGGAAAACCAATGAGAGAAAAATTAGCTGAAGAATTAATTAATGCCTCAAATAATACTGGAGCAGCAATAAAGAAAAAAGAAGACACTCATCGAATGGCAGAGGCTAATAGGGCTTTTGCCCACTTTGCATGGTAGTCGCTCGGCAACGAAGTTTTCAGAGTACCGACCCTCAAAATCCCAGCGAGATTTTGGGGTCTAAGTTCTCGCCCCGCCAGCCCGACTTTGTCGGGCACCATGCTGGCGGGGCTCCGAAATTTACTCTGAAACTTGTTGCCTCGCTTAAAAGTTTATTCGTAATTCGATTAAATTCGTAATTCGTAGGAAATATGCCAAGAATTTATCCAATAGAAAAAGTTCGTGATATTGGAATTATCGCTCATATTGACGCCGGTAAGACTACAGTAACTGAGCGGGTTTTGTTTTACACTGGAATTTCCCACAAGATTGGGGATATCGATGAGGGGACAACAATTATGGACTGGATGGCCCAAGAAAGAGAAAGGGGTATTACCATTACCGCTGCCGCAACCACTTGCTTTTGGACCCCTCTGGAAGCGCCAAATCGGGAGCGGGGAAACGAAAATGAATTTCGAATTAACATCATTGATACCCCTGGCCACATTGATTTCACCGCTGAGGTTCAGAGATCTTTAAGGGTCTTAGATGGAGCAGTGGTCATCTTTGACGGGGTAGCTGGAGTTGAACCCCAATCTGAGACAGTCTGGCATCAGGCAGATAAATTTAATGTTCCCAGAATTTGTTTTATTAACAAAATGGATAGAACCGGGGCTTCTTTTGAAAAAAGCCTGAAATCAATTTGGGAAAAATTATCTCCCAATGCGGTAGCTGTTCAATTACCAATTGGAGAGGAGGAGAAATTTGCAGGAGTAATTGACCTATTAGAAATGAAGGCTCTAAAATTTGAAGGAGATTTTGGCCAAGTTGTAAAAACAGAAAAAATTCCTGAAGATTTATTAGAAAAAGCTAAGGAGTGGCGAGCAAAATTAGTTGAAAAAATCGCCGCTGAAGATGCTGCTTTGGTTGAGAAATATTTGGCTAAACAAGAAATCCCAGTTGATGAGCTAAGAAAAGTTTTAAGAAAAGCAGTTTTAGATTACAAATTAATTCCGGTTTTTTGTGGAGCAGCTTTAAGGAATAAAGGAATTCAGCCTTTGCTTGATGGAATAGTTTATTATCTTTCTAGCCCGATTGACCTCCCTTCAGTCAAGGGAATTGATCCTAAAACCGGTCAGGAAATAGAGAGAAAAGCTGATGACACAGCCCCTTTTTCGGCTTTAGCTTTTAAAGTTGCCACCGACCCTTATGTTGGCGCCTTGACTTATTTCCGGGTTTATTCTGGCAGTTTAAACAGGGGCTCTTATTTATTAAATACCACTACTGGCGAAAAAGAAAGAATTGGTAGAATTTTAAGAATACATGCGGTTGAGAGAGAAGAAGTTTCAGAGATTTTTACTGGCGATATTGCTGCCACTGTCGGCCTAAAAAATACTTCTACTGGTCATACCTTATGCGACGAAGCCCAGCCAATTGTTCTGGAAAAAATTACTTTTCCCGAACCAGTTATTTCAATTCGGATTGAACCCAAAACCAAGGCTGACCAGGAAAAAATGAGTTTAGCTTTAAGAAGACTGGCTGAGGAAGACCCGACCTTTAAAGTCAAAGGAGATCCGGAAACCGGAGAAACTATTATTTCTGGGATGGGGGAGTTGCATTTAGAAATTATTGCTGATAGAATGCGAAGAGAATTTAAAGTAGAAGGAAATGTCGGAAGACCCCAGGTGGCTTACAAAGAAACCATTAAAGAAATGGCTGAAGCTGAAGGAAAATACATTCGCCAATCTGGCGGCCGAGGCCAATATGGCCATGTTTTCCTGAGAGTTGAGCCAAAAGAAAGAGGTCAAGGATTTGAATTTATTAATGAGATTAAAGGAGGAATTATTCCCAGAGAATTTATTCCGGCTGTGGGAAAAGGAGTAAAAGAGGCCCTTGATAAGGGAATAGTGGCCGGATATCCAGTGGTCGATCTCTCAGTGGCTTTATATGATGGTTCCTTTCACGAAGTTGATTCTTCAGAATTTGCTTTCAAGATTGCTGGTTCAGCCGCTCTTCAAGCGGCCGCTAAAAGAGCTAAACCAGTTTTGTTGGAACCGATTATGAGATTGGAAGTAATTGTTCCAGGAGAATTTTTTGGCGATACCATTGGCGATTTAAGCGCCAGGCGGGGACGAATTGAAGAAACCAAAGATAGATTGCAGCAGAAAGTGATTGATGCTAAAGTACCTTTAGCTGAAATGTTTGGCTATGCTACCAGCTTGCGAAGCTTGACAGAAGGAAGAGGAACTTTTACCATGGAATTTGATCGTTACGAAGAAGTCCCCCAAAATATCGCCCAAGAGATTATTGAAGGGAAACGGCGTTAGTGTAAAGATAATTCTATTTCTTAGAGTAATTGTAACAGACACTGCTTGTTACATTAGAAAACTGCCCGCCGGCCGGGCTTTTTTGTTTTAGAAAGAAAAAAGGTATAATAAAAATGTATAGATTTGACAATATTCCCTGTATAGATTATAATTATAATGTATAGATTTCTTTGTAAGCATGAGTTCAAAACTATTAACAATTGGTCAAACAGCTAAAATGCTCGGAGTTTCCATTCAAACTTTGCGGCGTTGGGATGAGGCTGGTAAATTGTCTGTGAAGGAGCGGAAGAAAACCAGCCACCGGCATTACTTCATAAGCGATATTGAAAATTATCTAAGGGACAACCAAAAAGACCTATCTTTGTTCAAAATTGCCCGAAACTGGGTTGCAGCAAAAAGAGACGTTAGTATTTTTCAAGACTTTTACTGCCAGGATATTTCAGTTTTTCAGGCGCGACTGACAAAACTGGAACAGGAACTTGGCCGGGTAAAAAAAATAGGAAAAATATTTCCTTTAATTTCGGCGATTACCGGAGAAATAGGCAACAACTCCTTTGACCATAATTTAGGCAACTGGCCAGATATTTTAGGGATATTTTTTGCCTGGAATCTGGAAAAAGGCAAAATTGTTTTGGCTGACAGGGGGCAAGGCGTTCTCGCCACGTTAAAAAAAGTCAGACCGGAGCTGAGAAACCATCAAGACGCTTTAAGAATGGCTTTTACCGAGATGGTTTCGGGCAGGGCGCCGGAGTACCGGGGTAATGGCTTAAAATTCGTCAGAGACGTTGTGATGAAAAATGAAATAGTCTTGTTTTTCCAGACAGGCGACGCCCAGCTAAAAATTAAAAAAAACGACACCGATATAAACGTTCAAAAAACTGCCACTAATTTGCGGGGATGCCTGGCTGAAATCAGCTTTTAAAAAATATGACCATTTTTTTAAAAAAATTCGGCACCACTTTAAACAGCAGACAGTTTGGCAGAGAATCCTTTGCCGCTTTTGAGCCGTCTTTGAGAGAAGTAAAGGAAGACGAAGAAGTTATAGTTGACTTTGAGGGTGTTGTCACCTTTACTCCTTCTTGGGGAGACGAGTTTTTGGGATCCTTGCTCAATAAATATGGCGGCAGATTAATTCTGAAAAACACAGAAAACCCCTCGGTTCAAGCCAGCTTGCAAATGTTAGAAAAGATATATGGCAAAGGTTTCAACAAACAATAAACCCCATTTTAAGGTATAATTTAACAAATTATGAAGATAAAAGATTTACCGAAAACAGACAGACCGAGAGAGAAACTTATTCAGAAGGGCGCGCAAAACCTCAAAGATGAGGAGCTTTTAGCTATTCTTTTGCGAACTGGCCGAGAAGGGAAGAATGTTTTGGAGGTGGCAAAACAAATTTTAAGCCGATACTCTAAGAAGCGGCTTTTGAAATTAAGCTATGATGATTTATTAAAAATCAAAGGCATAAATTCTGCCAAGGTCTGCACAATTTTAGCCGCAACAGAATTAGTCAAAAGAGCTTTAGAAAAAGGCGAAGAAACTTTACCAATTATCCGATCAACTAAAGACGTTATCGCTCAAGCTGTCTATATGCGAGATAAAACCCGCGAACATCTAATGGTAATTTATCTCAATGCTCGAAATGAAATGATTTTTAAGAAGCCAATGTTCATCGGGACTTTAAACGCCAATTTAGTCCATCCGCGGGAAATTTTTCAAGAGGCACTAAAACAAAACGCCGCTTCGGTTATCTTAGTCCACAATCATCCTTCCGGCGATGCCGAGCCCTCGCAAGACGACTTAGAAATCACCAAAAGAATCCTTGAAGCCGGTAAAATCATGGGTATTGATATTCTAGACCACGTAATAATCACTAAAAACAAAGTTTTTAGTTTTAAGGAAAGAGGGTTAATTTAATTGATCGCAAAAGCCTATTTGCTCTTGACAACAAAAAAGGTTACACTATAATGTAAGTGTTAACCTTTTTTATTTATATGACACAAGAGAAAAAAGAAACACCTAAATGGATAGAAGATCGTTATTTGTATCTTTTTAGTCGGTTTAAAGAAAAAGAATTTGATTTTAATCAAGCCAAAAAAGCATTGGAAGAAAAATATCAAGACTCTGAGGCGCAAACTAAACGAGTACTCTTTGAGCTACAAAAAGCCGGCTATCTTAAGTCTAAAGGAAGCCCGAAGGATAAAAGAGTGAAAATTTACAACCTTGTAAATATTTTAAAAAAACAGACTGTCAACGGTAATAAAGTTGATACGCGCGCCCAGCTTCATTCTATTCTTAAAAACGCCGCTGACCTCATTAGAACACGCGTTGATTATACTTTTATTCTTTTACTTCTTTTCTATAAAGCTATTTCTGATAGGTGGGTAAAAGAATTTGAGAAAAAACAGCAAGCTCTTTTAAAAGATGGTTGGAAAGAAGCAGAGGCAACAGTTGAAGCAGAAAACCCTTCTTATCATATTTTTAATTTGCCCCAGGAACTGCTCTGGGAAAGTTTGCGCCAAAATCCGCTAAAATTAGCTGAAAACCTTTCTAAGTCAATGAAGCGGCTTGGCGAATTAAACCCTGATTATAAAGATATTTTTACTCAATTTGATTTTCTTCAGTTTACTCAAAATCAGGAAAACAATGAGATTTTAATTCAGCTTTTTGAGCTTTTCAGCAAGTATTCATTTTCAGAAATAGAATCAGATGTTTTAGGAGACGCCTATGAGTGGATTTTAAAATATTTTGCACCCTCCAAAGCCAAAGAAGGAGAGGTGTATACGCCCCGCGAAGTTATTCGCTTAATGGTTGAAATTTTAAAACCCGAGCCCAAAAGAAGTGTTTATGATTGTTCTCTTGGCAGCGGCGGGATGTTAATCGTTTCCCATCAATATGTCAAAGAAAATTATTCTCCGAAAGAGGCGAACTTTCTTTTTCTTTACGGACAGGAATATAATCACAAAACTCTGGCTTTGGCAAAAATGAATATGCTTTTGCATGACATTAAAAACTACGACTTCCGCCAGGGCGACACTCTTTTGTATCCGAAAATTACTGCCGGCAATT
>Ga0210017_1004031_pt1 | contig 12182 bp, 5 predicted proteins | sample CryGeyCG2014_020_FD_183966 | JGI IMG/M metagenome (GOLD analysis project Ga0210017, IMG submission 183966) | Groundwater microbial communities from aquifer - Crystal Geyser CG08_land_8/20/14_0.20 (SPAdes) (version 2) | ecosystem: Environmental > Aquatic > Deep subsurface > Groundwater | place... | reverse complement strand
TCTATTGAATCGTCATAGTTCAGTTCTTTTATAATTGATGTCTGGCTTGAGAGCATGTTTGCCCAGCTTGTTGTTGAGCTAGACCAGCTGAATGCCCCTATTTCAGATGTAACATTATCTGCCTTGAACTGGTAGTAGTCTGTTCCAAGTGATGCAGAACTGCTTGACCATAATGAAGTTGCATTTAATGTTAGGTTAACAAATACATTTCCATCATTCCTTACTCTTAATGGTGCCGGATTATTATTTGTTGTATCATTTATATCTCCCAGACTCATTGTTCCAAAGCTTGATGTGTTATCAACTAAGGTTATTGCCTTGTATGATTCTATTGTGAAGTTCCAGACACTGCTGTTTATATATACTGTTTGATCATAAACCATAACCTTCCAGTAATATGGAATATCTAATTCCAATTCTGCTGCTGGTGTGTAATTCATCAGTGTTGTATTGGCTGATATAGTAAGATATGAAAGGTCTGAAGAGTTATAAATATAAATAGTGTAGTTTAGTAAATCATCATTTGAATCAGTTGCATTCCACTCAAATGCAGGGGTTTTATCATGAACAGTTGTGTTTCCATCTTCTGGTTTTGTAAGGTTTATTTCTGGCGCTGTATTTCCAATAGTTACATTAGTGCTGTTTGTCCAGCCGCTCCACACCAAATCATCATAAACATTTACAGAACATATCCAATCATCTTCGTTTGCTGTATCAATGCTTTCTATATCTCCTGTTGCAGTTGTATTAGTCCAGCTGTTTAGTGTTACTGTTATGTTATTTTCATCATCACTATCCCATAAGGTATTGTTCCTGTACCATGTTACATTAGCTACAACATTATCATTATCTGCATCTGTAATATTAAAGCCGCAGTCAAGTACATCATTAGTTGACGGGCTTGCAGGCGTTACCTTCACATCAACTATTGTTGGAGTAGCATTACCTTCCTCAAAAGCATAAAAAAATCCTAAATAACTTTTATAATTAAAGGAAGATATATTGCCGATTACTGGCTGAGATATTGCTGTTGTTGTCTTGTAGTTTGCTGATGATATGTTTGTTCCCCCGCTTGATATTATTGTCTGGTTTGAGCTGTATGTTGTTCCGCTTGTTATAAATGAGCTTATCAATGGAGCAGTTAGTGATAGAAGCGTGAAGAAGAGTATAGCATAAGCTGCTATGTTTTTGAACAGAGTTTTATTTATCTTAACTGGCTTCTCTATCCATTTTTCATTTATTTTATGCATTTTTCTTTTTTGCCCTGTTATAGACTGTCCAGATGGTTTTGTCGCTTCTGTTCAGCAGCAGGGCTATCTGATGATTTGTGAAGGATGTATTTTGTTTCAAGTATGATACAAGAACCTCAAGGATTGAAAGCGATCTATCCTTAACAACAGATAATGGTATGAAGAAATTTGGTCTTTTTTCAGTTATGAATTGTGTTTCTGCTCTTTTTATGCCAGCTCTATAATATATTGTCCAGATGTTTCTCTCATCCCTGTTAGTTAAAACAGCTATTTTATGATAAGAAAGCCTGTAAGTCTGCTTTAAATATTCAACAAGGGCTTCTAAAATGCTTACACTTCTGTCGTAGAAAATAGCACTGGGTATGAGAATTTCAAACTTATCAGTATCTTTATCTAGTTCTGAAAGCTTTTTTTTCAGTTCTTTATTCTGCATAGTTCTTTCAGTAAGGTTAATATTCCTACAATGTATGTATTAATATATAAATATTATTAAATTATAAAAAAGATGTTTTGTTGATAATCAACAAAGAAGCCTGAAAAAGACATAAAACAAAATTTTTATCTAAAAAAATAGAAGGATTTAAATATATGTATTATAACTTATAATAGTTATACTAATAAGACATAGAATAGAAAGGTTTAAATTTAAGTAGTATAACTTATAATTATTATATTATCCGGATAGAATGTTAACAGGAAAGGAGATAGAAGTTCTGAAACTAAAGAAAAAGAAATTGACGCAGGTAGAGATATCTAAAATTCTGAAGGTAAGCCAGCCAGCTGTTTCTGGATTTTACAATAATGCAATGAAAAAAGTAAGAGATGCAAGAAAGATTTCTGAGATAGCCAAGAAGTTGGATGTCAAGCTGGAGGATGAAGAATTTTAAAAGATGAATTTTAAAATAGAAAACAGGAAAGAGAAAATAGCTAAGTTAGAGAGAAAGATAAAGCTCTGCAATGATTTCCTTGAAAAGACTGAAAACAAAGCTCATTATGAAAACTTCATTAGAAAATATTCTGCAGAGATTGAGAGAGCTAAAGCAAATCTGTATTTATTGAAAAAACTTGATAAAGCAATAGTGCCAGCTATTTCAGTTATTTTTATTTTGGCTATGTTGTTTTTCTTAAGACCTGCTTTTATTGGTTATTTTGCATTAGAGAATGTTAGCTCCTATACACAAAATATTGATACTACATTTGTTGAAGATAGTGTTTACTTGCTTTATTTAAAACATGAAGGTGAGTTAAAATCATTAAAGCTTAATGGTGAAATCATAGGGGAAGGTACTGCCAAGATCTATCTCGAGGCAGGCAATGAAAGTTATCTTGTATTTGATTCTACTGCTCTTGAAGAGCATGGTATTACAGCTATAACAGGTCTTGCTGTTGGAGAGTTTAATAAAACAGAGGAAAACGAAAGCATTCCATCTGTACAGGTTAATGAAACAATCCTTGATGAATTATTAAATGAAACATTTCTAGCTAATGAAACAGTTGATTTAAATGAAACTCTAGTTGATGATGCACAAGAAGAAATTACAAACCCTCCAGAAGATGCAAAGATTCTGATTGAGCTTGTGTATAATAATGGAACAGAGTTTGATATTAATAATGATGGCATTGAAGCAAGGGAGGGGATAGTTGACTTTAAGGCTAATGCAGAATTTAACTGGGATGTTGATGAAGCTAATTTATGCACAGCATGGGAAACATATTCTATAGAGAATGAAAGTTCTGTTAAAGTCTGTTATGGAAATGAAAAATGCTGTAATTTTATTGGGCTTGAGCCATTAACCTCTAACTGGGATGAGGTTTTCTATTCTTACTATTTAAGGTATGGAGCTAGCTCAAAAAATAAAATAAGCACACAGGTTGTTTATGTTGACTATAGCGTTAGTGAGGAAAATCCATATTCTTATGTTTATTATTCTGACTGGGCAAGCCTGAATGCAGTCTTTTTAGAAAAAGAAAAAATAACTTACTTTAATGATATTTGTGTTGAAACATGCTTGCTAAGCCTTGATGAAACATCTTACAGATTAAGAATTGAATTGGAAAATGCAACCTTAAGGCTTGACAATATAAGCTATACAATGATACTAAAAGAGGTTAAAGTGGTAAATAATGCTCCCATTTTGTTAGCTAATGTTTCTGATATTTTAATCACTAAAGGAAACAGCATTTCAATTGATTTAAGTGAATACTTTTCTGATCAGGATAATGACTCGCTGCAATATGTTGTTTATGAAATGAAAGATGTTTCTGTTTTGATTGATGAAAGCATTGCAGTATTAATTCCTGATGATGGCTTTACAGGAATAAGATATATATTTATTACAGCAAATGACTCAAAAGCAATAGCAGTCTCAAATGTGTTTAAGGTTAATGTTATTGAAGCAGAAGAAATTTTAGAAGCGGAAGTGATAGTTGTTAAAAACATTACCAAAACCCCAACACAATTAGAAGCAAAAATTAACAATCCAGTAAAATGGGCAAAGAAAGTTAATGCAGAAAACAATGAGAGTACTGCTAAAAATATTAATGTGTCTTTCAGTATTCCAGAAAAAGCATTTAATCTTGCTGTCAAGGACATTAAATTAGATAAATTAATTGATAAAAATAAGATAGTTGTAAAACCAAATAAAGAAATGAGTGTGCTTAAGGAACTTAAAGAAGATAAAACAAAAGAAAAAGAGTTTGAATTTGAAGATAGCTTTGAAATAAACGAAACAAAAGAATATATTGTTGAGTATGAAACAGAGGCTCCAATTGCAATTGAAACAAATATTAGTGACTATAAAAAGCAGATAGTTATAAGCTCTGATATTCATTATGTAAATGTTTTGGCTTACACTGATGTTTCTGTTGAGGCAACTAAGGAAAGTGTAAAACTGTACTGGCTGAAAAATGGAACAAGAGAATTATTTGATGATGTTAAATATTATGACTTAAATAATAACTCACTGATTGACAGGATAGAATGGATTATTCCCAGTTTGTCTAACCAGACATTTGAGGTTGAGATCACTGTTCTTAATGTCCAGAGCTATCCAACTGTTGGGGGAGAATGGACTGTCCGCTTTGAAACAAGCGGAACAGCTAACTTGACAATAAGGGCTGTTAATGGAACAACATATGGAGATTCTGCTCCAGCTGATCTTAAGTTTATTGAGCTGAAATGTGGTGATAAAATTGTTAATGTAATTTATGACAACTCAAAAGTATTTGTTGCTGATTATGAATGCAATGAGACTGCATATCATACTGTAAGAGTTTTAACAGAAGGAGTTCATACCCAGGAGTTTAGGTTTGGCGATGCTTATGCTTATGCAAATAATCTTGCAGGGCAGATTCCAAAAACACTTAATATACAGGGCAAATTAACAGATTCTTCTGGCTCTGCTTTAACAGGAAACTATAACTTTAGCTTTAAGATTTATAATGTAAGCAGCGGTGGAACTAAGCTCTGGGAAGAAAACCAGACACTTGCTGTCCAAGATGGAATTTATGATGCTATTCTTGGCTCTTCAGTTGCACTGACTCTTGACTTTGACAGGCAGTACTATCTTGGAATACAGGTTGGGACTGATGATGAGATGGCTCCAAGGCTAAATCTTACAAGCAGCCCTTATATTTACAGGGCAAGCTTTGCTGAAAACATCAGCTTATATTCAACAGGCGGCTTGATAATGGACTCAACTGGCTTGAGCTTGAACAGAAGTTGCGGAAATAATGAAATATTGAAGTGGGATGGCTCATCCTGGAACTGCGCAGGAGATTCTGGAATAGGAAGTGAAGCAGACACTCTTGCAACAGTAACAGGGCGCGGAAACACAACAACCCAGCCATTGACAATTGATAGTGACGGAGATGAAACAACAATAATCGGTGGTGATTTAGAAGTGCAAGGCAACATCACAGGCAGCTCTCCAGTAAAAATAAAGGGCGGTTTGAATGTCTTGAATGCCTCGGGAACAACACAGCTTTATGTCAATGACACAACAGGTTATGTTGGTATTGGAACAACAACGCCAAGCCAGAAGCTGGAGGTTAATGGGAACATTAACGTAAGTGGTGATATAACTAGTGCTTCATCAATAGAATATAATATTGGCTCTTCAACAATGGATAATATATCAGATGTAACTATAAATGGTGTTTATAATCTTGATTACCTTGGTTGGAGTGTTTCCTATGCTGGAGATGTAAATGGAGATGGCTATGCTGATGTTATTATTGGCGCTTATATGTCAAACGCTGGTGGACCACTATCAACTTGGAAAGGTCAAGCACATATTTTATTTGGCAATTCAACTATGGATAATACGCCTGATGTAACTATGACCGGCTTAACTAATGAGGACCGCCTTGGTATTGTTTCTTATGCAGGAGATGTAAATGGAGATGGCTATTCAGATGTTATAGTTGGAGCAGATCGTGCTGAAGGAGGTGGAACTCAAAGAGGTGAAGCATATATTTATTTTGGCGGCTCAAGCATGAATAATGCAGCTGATGTTACAATGAGTGGATTAGCTGATAATGATTACTTAGGTTATGCTGTTTCCTATGCAGGGGATGTAAATGGGGATGGTTATGACGATGTGATTGTTGGAGCTTATGGAGCTGCAATTGGTGGAACTCTTAGAGGACAGGCACATGTTTACTTTGGAGGTCCTGATATGGATGGCACAGCAGAGTTTACAATGAATGGCTCAGGTGATAGTAATTACTTTGGTTATAGTGTTTCTTATGCAGGGGATGTAAATGGGGATGGATATGCTGATGTGATTGTTGGAGCTTATGGAGCTGGAACTGGTGGTGAGACATACCTTTACTTAGGGGGTCCTGATATGGATAATGTAGCAGATGTTACAATGAGTGGCGCAGCAGGTGGTGATGAATTTGGATATGATGTTTCTTATGCAGGGGATGTAAATGGGGATGGCTATGACGATGTGATTGTTGGAGCAAGAGGTGCTGGTAGTGAAGGAGAAGCTTACATTTACTTTGGTGGCCCAAACATGGATAATACTATTGACATTACAATGAACAGCTCAGGTGGCGGGGGTACTTTCGGAAGGCAGGTTTCCTATGCTGGAGATATAAATGGGGATGACTATTCAGATGTTATTATAGGCGATTATAGTGCTGGCGCTGGGGGGGCTTATATCTACTTTGGAGGCTCAAACATGGATAATACTACAGACATTACACTGATTGGCGCAGTGAGCGGGGATTACTTTGGTTATAGTGTTTCCTATGCAGGGGATGTAAATGGGGATGGCTATGATGATGTGGTTATTGGAGCAAAAAATGCTGATCCTGTTGCAACAAATGATGGTCGAGCTTATGTTTACTATAGTTCCGGCAATAGATGGAAGAGCATTTTTGCCCAAGAAATAAACCTTAAGACAGGAATCCACATAGGAGAACTAATCCTTAACCGCTATGGGTTGGAAACTTGGACCTCTTTTGGAATTAAATCTCCTAATTGGGAAATTGATAGGGTTGGAACCGCAAGCTTCCAAGATGCTATTGTTGGAACAAACCTCACAGTTGACTCAGGAACCTTGTTCGTTGATGGCAAGAACAATAAAGTGGGTATTGGTACAGAGACGCCAACACAAAAACTTGAAGTGGCTGGTTCAATAAATGTCACATCATCTGGAAATGTTTCTTTAGGTAATAACCAAAAGATTTATCTTGGTAATAGTCAGGAAATTGCTCTTTATTATAACGGAACTCATTTTGTCATAGACGGAACTTAAAATGGGATATATATTAATTTTGAAGATATTTTTTGTTATTTTTATGTTAAGTATGTTTTTAGTAGATACATCTTCTTTATCTGATGAAACCACTTATAAACCACTAATTAAAATAAGTAATGCAATTCATTTAAACAAAAATAAAGATTTTATAGAAAATATTTATGATAAAGTTAGAATTCTTGATAATAAATGGTCAGAGCCAATTTACAATAATGAATATGTAAGGGTTACATTTGAAAGAAGCTTAACCTCAGACAGGGACATTACTATTTATGCAAGAAACAACCAGAGCTTAAACACAATAATAGAGGTCTATTATTACAACAGCACAGAAAAGATAACAGAGTTCCCAGTTATAACTGAAGAAAAATATTACAAGGTTTATTTAACAAACATGTCTGGCAGCCATGACGCATTTGACCTAAGGATAAAAAACCTTGACAATAATGAAAATGCATATCTTGAGATTGATCATATTGTTGATCCTGTCTATAATATAGTTGGAGACTCTCTTGTTGAAAATGATACAAGCGTAACAGAAATGAATGAATTAGTAAAGTTAACAATGGGGTTTACATCAGCAAATAAGGGAGGGGATTGGTATCTATGGGTTAATACAACCACTACAGCAGGTGTTAGATATGTTGTTGATGGAGATTGTAATGACCCTAATGATTCTTGGAAAATTGTTGCAATAACTCAGGACCAGACAGTATGTAAGGGCACTGCTAATGTTGTAGATGGTAATGCAGACTGTACATCAAATAGTGCTGCTGATGCTGGTACTGCGTATTGGGTAGTACAGGCTTGTCAGGATTCAAGTGCTGGAACTCCTTACATTTTTTATTCTTACTGTACAACTCCTACTGATGATACTTGTAGTGATTTTGGAGATATTACAAATTCTATTACAGTACTACTAAATAAACCTTTATTTTCTAGTCCAACTATTAATGATACAGATATTTTTATAGGAGAAGTAGTAAACCATAGTATTACAATAACAAACTCATCAGATGGTTACATATTTAGCTGGAATGCTTCCGGTTCTTCATGTGATACTTGGGTAAACTCTTCTTGGGTTGATGTTGATGGAGCAATTGCAACAGGACAGAATATTTCTACAATTCCTGTAGAATGCAAAGTTAAAAATGTAGGATGGAAATTTTATGCTAATAACTCAGCAGGTTGGAGTGATTCAACTATTCAAACTTATTATGTTTATGGTAATAACCCAAGAATAACAGCAAATGTAACAAGCCCTATTGCAGTTCGTCCATCTACAGATTGGAAATTTAACATGACTGCAGAAGATCCAGATAATGCTACTTTTACTGGATATGTCCAGTTTTATGTGAATGGAACCTCATCTGGACCTGAACAATCACAAATTATAACCACAGACACAAACACTCTCATAGGTACATTAAGTAATTCAAATTTTGGTGTAGGAGCAACATTAATTGCAGAGTTCTGGGCAGGAGATGGTTCAGAAAACTCAACAAAGGAAAACACAACTGAAGCTGTGGTTTATGGAAATAAAAAAATAATAAATTGTTCTAATATGTATAACAATATTCCAATTGTTATTAATGGAAGTAATGGATTTACAATAGATGGTGAAAAACAAATAGTATGGACTTATTGTCTTGGTACAGAAATTTATTTGTATTACAATAACTATTCTGATTATGTTGTTGAAAACAGTGAAACCCAGCTTCCTACTGAAGTTGAATTTGGCAATGGAACAAGTTATAACCCTGAAGAAGTTTGGGACTCAAATTTCTTGATGGTGCAGCATATGCAGGAAAATCCTTCTGATAGCACTCCACAAGCAATAGATTCTACATCTAATAATAATGATGGAATATGTAATGATACAATGAGCTCTGGTAATATGGTTGATGGAAAGATAGACGGTGCTTTGAATTTCAGTGGAGCGGCAAGTGATTCTATTGAAATCTCAAATGACGCTTCGCTAGATATTTATGATGCTATTACATTATCAGCATGGATAAATCCATATAGTCTAAGTGGTGACCATTGGATATTTAATAAATACAGTACAGCTGCAAGATATTTCCAGTTTAGGGTAAATTATGCCAGTGATGGTCTTATTGCTTTTATGTTAGGTTATAATAGTGGAGCATCGTTCACTTATTCTTATGCTAGCAATAGTTTATTGGCATTAAGTCAGCCAAATTATCTTGTTGCAACTTGGGATAAAAGTGTTGACAGTGGAAATTTAAAGATTTTCTTGAATGGAAGTGAGGTAAATTATGATACTCAAAACACACTTACAAGCTCAATAAGTCCAAATGACCTTGAACTTTATATTGGAAGTTATGGAAAAACTTATGCAGAAGGTGGGTGGTTCAATGGAATGATAGATGAAGCTAGAATAGAAAACATAACAAGAAATTCAACATATATCAACCAAACATATCAAAATGTGATAGGAACATTAGGTTATGGTAACTTATTAGATGAGCCAAATAATGCACCAACAATAACTGCAAGTGTAACAAAGCCAGATACAGTTTACACAAACACTGACTGGATGCTCAACTTAACTGTTACTGACCCTGATGACGGCGATACAATCACATCTTACACTCAATTTTATGTTAATGATTCTGAAGTCGGCTCTGTTGCAAGCTATGAGATAACTAACAACACAAACATAAATGTTGCTAATTTATCAAGTTTGAGTTTTGGCAAGGGAGCAAACTTAACTGCAGAATTCTGGGCAGGGGATGCAACAGTAAACACAACAAAAGAAAACACAACACAGGTTACTGTTCAAAACTCTGTTCCAACAGATCCAACTGACATAACTGGCTTTCTAGCAAATCTTTATGTAACAGATTCATTAACAGTAACTGCCTCAGGTGGAACAGATGCAGATAATGATATAATTACTTATCATTACAAGTTTTATAATGTGAATGAATCAGCAACAAGGCAGGACTGGAGTGCAACAAACTCATACACAATAACAACATCTGATGCACATGATACAATAAGGGTTTATGCTAAATCAACAACAGATGCTGCAAATAGTTCTGGCTCATACTATGAAGATGATTTTGTGAATGACACTACTCCAACCCTCGCAGTAAATCCAGCAATAAATGATTCAAACCCAAAAACAGATGCAATACTGAACTGTAATGCAGGAAGCTATGATGATGAAGATAGTGATGCTCAGGGCACAAGCAACTGGAAGTGGTTTAAGAATAATACTGAAATAGGTGGACAGACCTCACAAACTCTTGACTTATCAACAGCAGGAAATGGGGATAATGGCGATAATATAATATGCTCTGAACAGCCAACAAACAATTATGGAACTGGAAGTTATTACAACAGCTCTTCAGTCACAATTATTATTTACGGAACTCTTTCAGTCAGCTTAAGCCTACCAACAAATAACACAGAAGTAACACAGAACAGTACATTTACTATAAATGCAACCATTAACTGCACAGGCTCAGCAGGAGCAAAGTGTGGTGAGGTCTATGCCCTGGTTAGATATAATGAAACCCTAGCAACCCCTGACACAGCAATCAATATAACAGCAGGAGCTAGTCTGTTTTATATTGTCGGTGGGCTTGCTAGTGAGATATATGTAGGTGGATTGACAACTCGAACTGTAAAGAAATACGATGCAAATACCTTAGCTTACATTGATGAGACTGCAAATTATGGTGGAGATATTTATTCTGTTTTCGTAGATGATGATTATATTTATGCAGGTGGATTGACAACTCGAATTGTAAGAAGATATGACAAAGATACTTTAGCTTACATTGATGAGACTCCAAATTATGGTGGAAATATTATTTCTGTTTTTGTAGATGATGATTATATTTATGCAGGTGGACTAACAACCCAAACTGTAAGAAAATATGACAAAGATACTTTAGCTTATATTGACCAGACTGCAAATTATAGTGGAACTATTTATTCTGTTTTTGTAGATGATTATTATATTTATGCAGGTGGAAGGACAACTCAGACTGTAAGGAAATATGACAAAGATACTTTAGCTTATATTGACCAGACTGCAAATTATGGTGCAGGTATTTATTCTGTTTTTGTAGACGATAATTACATTTATGCAGGTGGAGGGACAATTCGAACTGTAAAGAAATATGACAAAGATACTTTAATTTATATTGACCAGACTGCAAATTATAGTGGAGATATTCGTTCTGTTTTCGTAGATGATGATTACATTTATGCAGGTGGAGAGGTAACTCGAGCTGTAAGGAAATATAACAAAGATACTTTAGCTTACATTGACCAAACTGCAAATTATAGTGGAACTATTTATTCTGTTTTTGGCTCAACAGTAGGAGAAAATCCACAAACCTCTCCTGCGGTTTTGGATCAAGGTGATAGCTGGAACGTCAGCTGGACTGTTAATGCAACTGGCTCAACTGATACCCAATATTTGGTTGATGTACTGTTTAATTCAAGTTATGGGAGTTATAATGTTCCTAATAATGATACCACAAATTCAAGAATATGTATTGGGACTTGTCCAGCTGCAGAAGAAAACACATGCACTCCTCCAGGAAGTGGAGATTGGAATGTTTTATGCTCTGACAACTGCTTATTAAGCGACCAGAGCATAACAATCTCTGGCGTATTAAATGTTTATGGTGCAGACAGTGGAACACTCAACTTTGACAATGTAAATCTTACTGTTCAAGATTTTAGAATGAATGCAACAAGCTGTAAGATTGCATTCAAAGAACCTTTTAAATTCATTAAATAAAAGAAATTTTAATTTTTCTTGAATCTTGCTATGGTGTCTATCAAGTCAACATGCCCTAGAAATAAAGCTCTGCAGCAGTATCTATCGAGACCAAGGTCATCCATAACCTTCTTTGGCTCTTCTCCTTTTTTTATTCTTTCATTATACTCTTCCCAGAGGTGTGCAACCGGTTTTCCGCAACTCCAGCAACGAATAGGTATTATCATCTTTTTTCACCTGTAACTTTTCTGTCTTTTTGCCCTTGCCTGGCCGTGCCTGTTTGGTTTTGATGCTTCTTTTCTGCGTGTATCAGCAACAAGCAAATGCCTGTCATATTTTAAAAAACTCTCTTTTAATGAATTGCTCTTTGAGTATTCAACCAAAGCACGTGCAATT
>Ga0210017_1004030_pt1 | contig 12188 bp, 14 predicted proteins | sample CryGeyCG2014_020_FD_183966 | JGI IMG/M metagenome (GOLD analysis project Ga0210017, IMG submission 183966) | Groundwater microbial communities from aquifer - Crystal Geyser CG08_land_8/20/14_0.20 (SPAdes) (version 2) | ecosystem: Environmental > Aquatic > Deep subsurface > Groundwater | place... | reverse complement strand
AATTTAGCAAGGTGCTTATATTCGGGCGCACTAAATTTGGCGTGGAAAAGCTTTCAAAAACACTGGTTCAAAAAGGGCTTAAAGCCGAATCAATCCACGGCAATAAAAACCATTCAAAACGGCAAATAGCTTTAAATATGTTTCGCAGCGACCGCGTTCAAATTTTAGTGGCGACAGATGTCGCGGCGCGCGGCCTTGACATCGCTAATATCAGCCATGTTATCAACTACGACCTGCCCGCTACCTTTGACGACTATATTCATCGCATTGGCCGAACGGGCCGGGGCGACAAGCGCGGCAAAGCCCTTACATTTATTAGTTAAGAAAACGCGGTAGGATAGACCCTACCGTGTTTTTTTGTGGTTTTCCACAGTTGTTTTTGCTTTGAAAATAGGGTAAAATAACATAAATCAATTATGTCCAAAAATGAAAAGATAACCGAGAATATCGTTCGCAAAAAATTAGAAAAAGCGGGCATCACAGAAGCCAGCGGTTTTGTGGTTGACGAGCAAAAAAGTCAAAACTCTTTAATTATAAAGTTATTAAAAACAGCCAGTAAGTTTGGCGATGGGGTTGGCAAGCCCGAGTTTATAATTTTTAGCCCAAAAGACAGGGATTTTGTTTTAATTATTGAATGCAAGGCAGACATTAAAAAACATAGGTCGCCCAAAGGCGACCAATACAGGGATTATGCGGTTGACGGGGTTTTGCTGTATAGCGCTCACTTATCAAAAGAGTTTAATGTTTTGTCGGTCGCAGTGAGCGGACAAAACGAAAATGAGTTAAAAGTAGATGTTTTTTTGCAAGCGAAAGGCGAGTTAAGCGCTCAACCTTTGCGAGACGATGGAGCCAATAGAGTTTTGGTTAAAGATATTGTTTCTTGGAATGCTTTTTTGCGCTACGCGATGTTTAACGAGGGATTAGCCACTGCTCGTAAAAAAGGGCTAAATAAGTTTTCGTGCGACTTGCATAATTATATGAGAGATTACGGCCATATTACCGAAGCGCAAAAGCCCTTATTAATGAGCGGTATTTTATTAGCTTTAATGAAGCAGGGGTATCAATTGTCCTACCAAAAATACGAAGGCCAGGATTTAGCCAAAGAGACATTCCGCGCTATTTCAGATGTTATAAGTCAAGCTAAGTTGGGCGTTAACCAAGAAGAAAAAAAGAAGGCGGTGATAAATTCTTTTCGTTTTATTGAAGACCACCCGGAACTTCAAAAAATTGATAAAAATAAAAACGAGTCGCCCCTTGCCCGTATTGTCAAAGACATAGACAGAGAAGTTAGACCCTTTACTCAAAGCCACTATGACTACGATATTATTGGCGATTTTTACGGAGAGTTTATTCGCTATACTGGCGGGGATAAACAGGGCTTGGGCATTGTTTTAACGCCAAAGCACATCACCGACATTTTTGCTGATTTAGCGAAATTGAATAAAAATGCGGTTGTTTTAGATACTTGTTGCGGCACCGGGGGATTTTTAATTTCAGCTATGAAAAAAATGACTAAAGGGGCGAGCGAAAACGAGAAAGCGAAAATCTTGGAAAATTCGCTGATTGGCGTTGAGCAAGAGCCGTCAATGTTCGCCTTGGCTGTTTCTAATATGATTTTGCGGGGAGACGGCAAAACAAATCTTTATCAGGGTTCTTGCTTTGACCAAGAAATTTTTGAGCAAATAAAAAATAAAGCAACAGCCGGGTTTATTAACCCGCCTTATTCTCAGAAAGGCGAAAATTTGCACGAGTGGAATTTTGTTATAACCTTACTTGACGCATTGCAAAAAAACGCCACTGGTATTGTCATTGTGCCAATGTCTTTGGCTATCGCCCAGCATCCTTTGCGCGAGCGATTATTAAAAGAGCACCGATTAGAAGCTGTTATGAGTATGCCCGACGATTTGTTTTATCCTGTGGGCGTCGTCGCTTGCATTATGGTTTTTACCGCCCACACTCCGCACCAAAGCGACGACCATCACGAAACCTGGTTTGGCTACTGGAAAGATGACGGCTTTAGAAAAGACAAACGAGAGGGCAGGATACCTACTGAAAGATGGCCTGAAATTAGGAAAAAGTGGTTGATTGATTTTACTAACAGAAAGGTTGAGCCAGGAATAAGTGTTAGAAAGCAGGTGGATAGCGATGACGAATGGTGCGCTGAAGCATATCTTGAGACAGATTATTCCGACATTTCAGAAAAAGATTTTATAAAATCTTTACAGAAATACTAGATGTTTAAAATTATAAATCAATGAAGCAACAATTAGTAAAAATTGCCGATTTGTTTGATGTAAGGTATGGTGTTAATTTAGAATTGGTTAACTTGGACGAGGAAGACGAGACATGTTGAAAAATTATTGCCAAAATTTAAGTTAAATAAGTTTATTGGTTTATTTTTACAAACAATTATAAATTTGGAACAATTCAGGTATTCTTATGGCCGAAAGTTTAACCAGATAAAAATTCGTTCAACTAAAATCAAGCTTCCGGTAAATAAAAAAGGCGAGCCGGATTGGCAGTTTATGGAAGATTATATTAAGGTGTTGCCGTATTCGGGTTCAATATGATAGATATAGAAAAAATCAAACAAGAGGCGAAAGAGGCGCTAACAAAAATTACCAATAACAAGGAGGCGCAGGATTTTTTGCATAAGTATTTAGGCAAGGATGGCGAGGTTGCCAAGGTTTTTGCGATGCTGAAAAGCTTAGCCGAACAAGAGAGACAAAATGTTGGCAAAGAGGCAAATTTGCTGAAAAAAGAAATTGAACAGTTGCTTGAAGAGAAGAAAGAATTTTTGAAGCAGGAGATTAGAAAAATAGAAGCGAGAAACGAAAAATTTGACGCTTCTCAGCCAGGGATAAAACCTTGTTTTGGCAATTTGCATCCTTTGACATTAGCGCAGAGACAAGTTTGCTGGATATTTCAATCAATGGGTTTTGAAATCGCTCAGGGACCTGAAATGGAAACAGAATGGTATAATTTTGACGCTTTGAATATGCCCAAAGACCACCCGGTGAGAGAGATGCAGGATACTTTTTGGCTCAAAGACGCGCAAAAATTGCTGATGCGCACGCAGACATCGGCTGTTCAGGTGCGCTATATGGAAAAGCGCACTCCGCCTTTGCGGATTATAGCGCCGGGTAGAATTTTTAGAAACGAAGCGACTGACGCTACGCACGAATGCCAGTTTTATCAAGTAGAGGGTTTAATGGTTGATAAAAATATAACAGCGGCTAATTTCAAAGCGATAATTGAGGAATTTTTGGAAAGGTTTTTTCAGACCAATGTGGAAATTCGTTTGCGGCCAAGTTTTTTTCCGTTCACTGAGCCGAGCTTTGAGATTGACGCTAAAAGAAAAGGCAAGGGCTGGCTTGAGTTGATGGGAGCTGGTATGGTTAACCAAAATGTTTTTGTGGCGGCTGGTTATCCAAGAAACAAATATCAGGGCTTTGCTTTTGGTTGCGGCTTGGAGCGTTTGGCAATGATTAAATACAACATTCCGGAGATCCGCTTGTTTTACCAAAACGATTTGCGGTTTTTGAAGCAATTTTAAATTTTTTAAAAATGGAGAAAGAATCATTCACTAAAATTGAAAAAACAAATAGAGAAAAAATGCTTGTAAAGGAATTATCAGATAGGATAAAAGAAGGAAATGTGTTTGAATTTTTTGAAGATTTGGAAAAGCTTGAATTATCCAACGCCGAATATGAACTTTTAATCCCTTAAGTTTGAGGCGGCGGGTGTATATGATGAAGACGATTACTTTTTTGGAGCAACAGACGACATAGGAATATACATAATAAATCCTCGTATTGTATCTTTGCCGAGAACAACAAAGAGTCAGAATGATCCTGAAAAAATAAGAAAGTATTTTTTACCGTGTTATGCGCCTAATGGTTAAAGAGATAATAATGAACTATCAAAAACAGATGATGAGAGTATAGAGAAAAGGATGGAAAAATTTGATTTTCTACCAACTGATGATAAGAAATTAGATTGGTCGCTTCAAGGTACTAATCCTGCGTATATTTATTTTCCAAAAGCCCACTTTAATCTTTTAGTCATCGCTTTTACAATTTTATCTGATGTTGAACATTATGATGGGATTAAAAACGATAAAGAACGAAGAATCTAAAATTTATGCCAACACAAAAAAAGATAAAGAAACAAAAACTGCCTAATGATTTTAAGCCCCTGATGTGGGGTTATGATTTTTCAAAAGTGAACCCGGATGAAGGCAAGGAGGTAATTATAGTGAATACAATTAATTACGGCTTTTGGAAGCAATGGAAATGGTTGGCTGATTATTACGGAGTTAATCGTTTGAAGAAGATTATTATAGAAACACCCAAGAGCGAATTTCGCAACGATCGGGCGCTTCGTTTAATTTCTTTGATTTTAGGTATTAAAAAAATGAAATATGAAAATAGAGGTGTTAAAATCCAGGCAGCAAGAAATTTTTCCCTATCTTAGGGATTTTAAAGAGTTTGTTTTAGTTGGGGGCACGGCTTTGGCTTTGCAAATGGGGCACCGAGTTTCTGTTGATTTTGATTTATTTACTGAAAATGATTTATCAGCGCGCTTGTTAAGCAAAACAAAAAGAATTTTTAGAGGTTGTAAAGTAAGCATATCTATTAAATTACCCGAGCAATTCACTGTTAAAATTGACGATGTAAAAGTTGATTTTGTGAGCCATAAGTTTCCTTTTATTTTATCACCCATTGAATTCAAGAAAGTAAAAATAGCCCAAGTTCCTGAAATTGCCGCAATGAAGGCTTATACTTTGAATTTCAGGGGGAGTAATAAGGACTGTGTTGATTTATATTTTATTTTGAAGGAAGGACATTCTTCTTTACAGGAAATCGCTGACATAGGAGAAAAAAAATACGGAGATGAATTTAATTTTCGTCTTTTTTTGGAGCAACTGCTTTATCTAGACGGTCTTAAAAGGGTGGACATTGAATTTCTTAGAGAAAAAATTTCTGAAAAGCAAATGAAAGATTTTTTCACAAAAGAAATAAAAAAACTTAAACTATGAAATACTCTTACAATTGGTTAAAAGATTATATCGCGGGCAAGATGCCAAGTCCCCAAAAACTGGCTGATTTTTTGATGGGCAGCGCTTTTGAAATTGACTCGTTGGAGAAAAAGGGGAGTGATTGGATTTTAGATATTAAAGTGTTGAGCAACCGAGCGCCTGATTGCTTATCGCACATTGGCATTGCCCGGGAGATTGCCGCCATAACTAACTGCAAATTAAAAATGCCTGCTTGCGATTCTGTTGTTAATAAAAAACATAAAGCAAATGATTTTATCGCGGTAAAAATAGATGACAAAAAAGATTGCGCTCGCTATACTGCCTCAGTTGTTTTGGGCGTAAAAGTAGGGGATTCGCCAAAGTATATGCGCGACCGCTTGACGGCGTGCGGCTTGCAAGGTCTAAATAACATTGTTGATATAACCAATTTTGTGATGTTAGAAACCGGCCAGCCATTGCATGCTTTTGATTTAGATAAAATTAGCGAGCGAACAAAGAAAACTATAATTGTCAGACGAGCAAAGAGAGGGGAGTATATCAAAACATTGGACAAGGAAAAAACAAACATACCTTTGGACGAAAGCGTCTTAGTGATAGCTGACGGGGATAGACCCATTGCTATAGCTGGTATTAAAGGCGGGCTGGATACGGGCATTGATGAAAAGACAAAAAATATTGTTGTTGAGGCGGCTAACTTTAACTCGGTTTTAATTCGCAGAGCCTCGCAAAAATTAAAAATAAGGACAGATGCCAGTTGGCGGTTTGAAAATGGTCTTGACGCAAACTTAATTGATTTCGCGCAAAAAAGGGTTGTTCATTTAATCCAGAAAATAGCTAAGGGCGAGCCGGCTTTGGGGATAGTTGATGTTAGGGTCGCTTTGCCCGCGCCAAAAAAAATTCAGCTTGATTTTGCCTATCTTAATAGTTTGTTGGGCGCAGAGCCGCCAAAAACCATTGCTCTAAAAATTTTGCAAAGTTTGGGTTGTAAAATAATTAAAAAAACAGCTGATAGTTTGTTAGTTGAGGCGCCCAGCCAACGGCTTGACTTAAAAACTCAAGAGGATTTGATTGAAGAAATCGGACGGCTTTGGGGTTTAGCTGAAATACCTAAAGTTTTTCCAAAGGTAATTTTAGGAGCGCCTGTTTTTAATAAAAATTTAGCCGCAGAAAATAAAGCCAAAGATGTTTTAGCCAAGCTAAGATTTTCAGAAGCGTATAATTATACTTTTATTGGCGACACAGAAAAAGAAATCTTTGATTTCAAAGACGAGGAACTTTGGGAAATAGCTAATCCCGTGAGCGAGCTGAATAAATACTTGCGGCCAAGTTTGCGACCATATTTGTTAAGAAATGTCAAAGAGAATTTAAAAAATTTCAGCGAGGTAAAAATGTTTGAAATTGGCAAGGTTTTTAGTAAAAAAGATAAAGAGCAAGAAACATTGCGCTTGGGATTAGTAATGGCAGGCAAAGAAAAAGCAGAAGAACTTTTTTTTCAAGCTAAAGGCGTTTTAGAAGCAGTATTAGCTGAGTTAGGGGCAAGTAATTTTTCTTTGGATAGTTGCTTGAATATAGTTGATAAAAATTTGCTTGAAAAATTAGGCATTAAAGCCAATGTTATTTTAGCTGAAATTGATTTTGAAGAAGTTATAAGGCGTTCGGGCGAGCAGAAAAAATACCAGCTAATTTCAGTGTATCCTTCTTCGTTGCGCGACATCGCTGTTTTAACGCCCCAAGAAACAAAAGCTCTTGATGTTTTAGAGGTTATTAAATCAGCGGCTGGAAAGTTATTAGTTGAGCTTGAGCTATTTGATGTCTATGCTGGCGCGAGCTTGCCCGAAGGCAAAAAGAATTTGGCTTTTCACCTAACATATCAATCGCAAGAAAAAACCTTGTCCGCCCAAGAAATTGACGAAATCCAGCAAAAAATTTTTACAGCCGTTGAAATTCGCGGCTGGCAAGTAAGAAAATAATTTTATGGCAAAGGAAAACAAAAAAAATAAAAAACAGCGTGGACTTGACAGGTTTTTTGGTTTTGCTATAATTAAATTGTTAATCCCACTGCGTTCCCTCGTTTTTGCGGGCGACCGCAGTTTTAATTTATGGCGACAGAGATTTTAGAGAAATTCAAGAATAAAAAAGCTGGTATTTTTATTGACGACGCCAATTTGTTTTATATGCAAAAACGAATTGGCTGGGAAATTGATTGGCAGAAAACAAAGCAATTTTTTGAAAATCATTTGCCAAATTCGGTTTGGTTTTATTATTTAGGAATGCCGCAAATAGGTAAGGGTCGTTTTGAAAACGAAAAACTAAAAGAAGATTTAGAAAAAAATCGTTTTTTCGTAAAAACAAAACCATTAAAGAAAATTTATTTAGACGATAAAAAAATAACCTTCAAACATAAATGCAATTTTGATGTGGAGATTGCTTTTGATATAGCCCGCAATATAAATAGCATTGATTTGGTTATTATTATGAGCGGGGACAGCGATTTTTTAGAAGCCAAGAATTTTTGTCTGCAAAAAGGCAAGAATTTTTTGGTAGTTTGTTTTGAGGAGAGAGTGGCTTGGGAAATTCGTCGCGTTTATCATTTATTTTTTGAAGGTATAAAAGATTTTGTAAGAAAATAAGCAAAACTTGATTTTTTGCTTTGTAAAAAAATAAACCCCGATAAATAAATCGGGGTGGAATTACATTTTTATTATACCAAGACAAAATATTTTGTCAATATTCTATAAGCTAATCGCAAAAATTAAAAATTTTATGGCAAAGGAAAACAAAAAGATAACAGCGAAAAAGAAAGGCGATTACACGGCCGATGATATTTATGTATTGGAGGGTTTGGAGCCGGTTAGAAAACGGCCGGGTATGTATATTGGTTCAACCGGGGTTGACGGCTTGCATCATTTAATTTGGGAAGTTGTTGACAACTCGCTTGACGAAGCAATGGGCGGGCACTGCGATAAAATAGAGATTGTTTTGATGAAAAATAATCAGGTGAAGGTTTCCGATAACGGCCGGGGTATTCCTGTGGAAACCCACAAAACAACCGGTAAATCAACATTGGAAACCGTAATGACAACCTTGCACGCTGGGGGCAAGTTTGGCGGGGAAGCGTATAAGGTATCGGGGGGCTTGCATGGAGTGGGCGTCTCGGTAGTTTGCGCTTTGTCCAAGTATATGCGAGCAGAGGTATGCCGAGATAACGGGCTTTATGTCCAAGAATACGCGAGAGGCGTACCCAAAGCCAAGGTGAAAAAAATTGATGTTTGCAAACAAACCGGCACCACTATTATTTTTGAGCCCGACGAGGAAATTTTCAAAGACAAAGACGCTAAGTTTAGTCAAAAACGGATTTTAACTCATATTCGCCACCAGGCCTATCTAACGCCCAAAGTAAGATTGACAGTTAAAGATGAAACAGGACCCTTGGCTCTTTCTTATACTTTTTATTTTGAGGGCGGCTTGAAGTCATATTTGCGTTATTTGTTAGGCGACAATGAGCCCAAGCACGAAAATATTTTTTACTGCGCCGGGGAAAGAGAGGGGATTGGCGTTGAGGTTGTTTTGCAATACGCTAAAGAAATGGAGTGCTTTGAAGAAAGCTTTGCCAACAATATAAATACGGGCGAGGGCGGTATGCATTTAACCGGCTTTCGCACCGCTTTGACCAGAGTCATCAATGATTACGCTAGAAAGAACGGCTATTTGAAAGAAAAAGATGAAAACTTAATGGGTAATGATATGCGAGAGGGTATGGTCGCGGTTGTCTCGGTTAAGTTAAGAGAGCCGCAATTTGAAGGCCAGACCAAGGCAAAATTAGGCAACACTGAGGCGAAAACAGCGGTGGAAGGTATTTTCGGCGAAACATTTAGCGACTGGTTGGAAAAAAATCCAACTGACGCTCGGATAATTGTTGAGAATTGTTTATTGTCAGCGCGAGCGCGAAGAGCGGCCAAGGCGGCTCGCACGACAATTTTGCGTAAAGGCATTTTAGAGGGTTTAACCTTGCCCGGTAAATTGGCTGATTGTTCCAACAAATCGCCTGAAGAATCCGAGCTTTACATTGTGGAAGGCGATAGCGCCGGCGGATCTAGCAAGATGGCGCGGGATAGAAGGTCGCAGGCGATTTTGCCTCTGCGGGGCAAAATTTTGAATGTGGAAAAAGCGCGATTAGACCGCTTATTGGACTCGCAGGAAATTAAATCATTGATTATCGCCTTGGGCACAGCCATTGCTCAGGATTTTGATATTAGTAAATTAAGATATCATCGGATAATTCTAATGAGTGACGCTGATGTTGATGGCAGTCACATTAAAACACTTTTGCTCACTTTATTTTACCGCTACTTTAAAGAACTAATAGAAAAGGGCTATATTTATATTGCCCAGCCCCCGCTCTATAAGATTCAATCAGGCAAAAATATACAATACGCTTATACCGACGCGGACAAGGAGGATATTATGGCTGAGCTCCAAAAACAAAAAACAGAAAAAGCAAAAAAAACAGCAACAATTCAAGATGACGATTTGGTTATTGCGGCCAAAGTGAACATCCAGCGCTATAAGGGCTTGGGAGAGATGAATCCAGAAGAGCTTTGGGAAACAACGATGAATCCAGAAAATCGGGTTTTACTGCAAGTCACGATTGACGACGCCAAAGAAGCGGACAAAACCTTTGATACTTTAATGGGCTCGGATGTGGCTCCCCGCAAAAAATTTATCCAAGTCCACGCCAAGCAAGTCAAAAATTTGGATATATAAGTAATTTTTTAATGTTAAATGACAAATAAAAGATCAAAAGGACAATTTTTTACAACTAATGCCGATTACATTTTAGCCGGGTTTTCTGAATACATAAAAGGCAAAAATATTTCTGATCCGTTTGCTGGCAATAAGGACTTGATAAATTGGGCCATTAAAAACGGCGCAAAAACCGTAAAAGGTTTTGACATTGACACTCAATATGTAGACAATACTGGACTGGAAAATTCAGACACGAAATTTCAATTTGATAGATATGGTTGTATGATGGAATTGTATGAAAAAAACAACATACTCGGACAAACAAAAAGCCCAGGTTGCCCTGGAAGCTATTAAAGGCGAGAAGACCATTAACCAAATATCGTCTCAATACCAAGTCCACCCTACCCAAATTCAACGATGGAAAACTATTGCGGCTGACGGCCTACCCAGCTTATTCAGCCAAGACAACAAAAAAGACAAGACATTAACCGAGAAAAAAATCCTGATAGAGGAATTATACAAAATCATTGGCCAGCGAGACACCGAGCTCGAGTGGCTTAAAAAAAAACTTACTCTGTTTAACCATTGAACAAAGAAAAAAGCTCGCTGAAAGAAACAACGAACAAATCGCCTTGAAAAGACAAGCCCAGCTACTGGATATTTCTCGAGCCACCCTGTATTACCAGCCCAAAGAAAACCAGCAAAACATAGCCATAATGAATTTAATTGACGAGATTTATACCGAACTTCCTTTTTACGGCTCGCGTAGAGTTAGAAAACAATTAAAAATTTATCATCAGATAGATATCGGCCGAGAAAAAATTCAACGACTAATGCGCTTAATGGGACTGGAAGCCATACACCCAAAGAAAAGAACAAGTTTCCCTGGCAAGGGAAACAAGATTTATCCCTACTTGCTCCGCGGCTTGACGATTGACCGGCCTAACCATGTTTGGTCAACGGACATTACCTATGTAAAATTAGAGCAGGGTTGGGCTTACCTCATAGCCATTGTGGATTGGTTCAGTCGTTATGTCATTGATTGGCAGTTATCCGAGACATTGGAAATTGACTTTTGCCTGCAAACTTTGAAGCGTTCCTTAAACAAAAACAAGCCCGAGATATTTAACTCAGACCAAGACGCGAGATTTACCAGCCCTCAATTTACCGGCATACTGGGAAGCAAACAGATTAAAATCAGCATGGATTCAAGGGGCAGATATTTGGACAATATTTTTACCGAACGGCTCTGGCGAACCGTCAAATACGAGAATATTTACTTAAAGCATTACCAAAATGTTAAAGAGGCCAGAGATGGACTCGCCGAATACTTTGACTTTTACAACAACAAAAGGTTTCATAGCTCGCTGAACGACCTCGCGCCAGCTCAAGTATATTTTGAGAGCCGAAGCAGAGTCGGTCAACCAATTTTAATACCTCATCAATTATATCTATCAAACCAAATTTCCGTGTCTTGACAAACCAGTCCACCTTAGTTGTCGCATCCAGATATGACAAAAATTACACTAGACAAAGCCGAGAACTATTTTTGCAAGAGGTTGCCGAAAAGCATATCATAGTTTGCGGTGAATTTTATTGACAAAAGGGGGCAAGAGGGGTATTATTTAAAAATAAGCCCGATGGGGCTTTTTAAGAACTATGAAAATCAGCGAGAGAATAAAATTATTTTTTAAAGAGGTTATAGCTGAATCAAAAAAAGTTGATTGGCCAACCAGACAGGAGACATTTAAGTTCACTCTTTTAGTGCTGGGTATTTCCGCCTCAGTGGCTTTGTTTTTGGGCGCTTTGGATTTTGTTTTTGTCGGTATCTTATCTAAATTCATTATTTAGGTTATATGAAACAGAAGCTGCAACAAGGCAGGAATTGGTATGTCCTGCATACATATCCCGGGGAAGAAGAAGCCGTGGCGCGTAATTTAAAACAAAGAATTGAGAGCTTGGGTATGGAAGATAAAATCTTCAATGTTTTAGTGCCCAAAGAAAAGAAAATCAAAATTAAGAACAACAAACGCAAAGTCATTGAAGAACGAATTTACCCGGGTTATGTTTTTGTGGAAATGATTGTTACTGACGATTCCTGGTATGTGGCGCGCAACACGCCTCGCGTCACTGGCTTTATTGGGGCTGGCACTACGCCTATACCTGTTTCGCAAGAAGAGATAGACATTTTGCAAAAGCGCGTTGGCGTTGACACGCCGCAATATAAAATTGATATTTCGGTTGGGGGATTAGTGAAAATCATTGACGGGCCCTTTAAAGATTTTGAAGGAAAAATTTCTGAAGTTGATGAAGAAAAAGGCAAGTTAAAGGTTTTAGTTAATATCTTTGGCCGAGATACTCCGGTTGAAGTTGATTCATTACAAGTAAAGAAACTCTAAAA
>Ga0210017_1004028_pt1 | contig 12189 bp, 17 predicted proteins | sample CryGeyCG2014_020_FD_183966 | JGI IMG/M metagenome (GOLD analysis project Ga0210017, IMG submission 183966) | Groundwater microbial communities from aquifer - Crystal Geyser CG08_land_8/20/14_0.20 (SPAdes) (version 2) | ecosystem: Environmental > Aquatic > Deep subsurface > Groundwater | place... | reverse complement strand
ATAAACATTAAAATCCTTTCCGCATTTGCCGCACAAATATCTTCCGAGAACTCTTTTTACCACTTCTTCGACGCTAACATCCAAAAAAAGGACGGATGAAAGCTTTTTGCCGTATTTGCCGAAAAGGCGCTCCATGGCATCCGCCTGCGACACCGTCCTCGGAAACCCGTCCATGACAAACGAGTTTTTGTTTTTTATTTCTTCTTCTATGAGAGCAATCATTGTTTCGTCATCCACAAAATGGCCGCGTTTAAGAATATCCGAAACCTTCAGCCCGAGTTCGGTCCCGCGCGAGATATTATCTCTCAGTATTTCGCCCGTGCCTACATACGGTATGTGCAGTAAACTGCACAATTTCTTCGCCTGTGTGCCCTTGCCTGAACCCGGCACTCCAAGAAACACGCAAATCATTATTTACCGTTCACTTTATATTAAAATATCTGCCCTTGAGACGCCCTTTTTTGAGGAAGCCGTCATAGTGTCTCATAATCATTTGCGACTCAACCTGCCCCATCGTGTCCATCGCTACGCCCACAATAATCAAAAGCGCCGTCCCGCCGAAATAAAAAGGCATATGCATGCCCGTTCTCAGAAACTCCGGCAGAACCGCAATAAAAACCACGAAGACCGAACCTATCATTATAATCCTGTACATAATTTCCTTTATTTTATTCGCGGTTTGCTCGCCCGGGCGGATGCCCGGTATAAAACCGCCGGATTTTTTCAGATTCTCCGCTATATTTTTCGGGTCAAACGTAATCATCGTGTAAAAATAGCAGAATGCAACGATAAGAATAGCGTAAAATGCAATGTAAACCGCATTACCCGGCGAAAAAAATATTTTAATTTTTTCGTAGAAAGCCGTTTCAGGAAAAAACTGAGCCACCATCAGCGGAAAATTCATAAAAGCCATGGCAAAAATCACGGCGATAACTCCGGACGATTCCACTTTCAAAGGCAGGTATGTGCTTTGACCGCCGTAGACCTTTCTCCCGACCACCCTTTGAGCGTATTGTATCGGAACCCTGCGCTGCGCTTCTTCAATAAAAACCGTGAGAGCCAAAATCGCCATAAGGAAGGACCCCACAAGAAGAAGCCCGAAGAACGTTATTTCTTCATTCATCAGTAGGTCAAAAGTATTTTTGAGACCCGCAGGGAAACGCGCCACAATTCCCGTAAATATTATGAGCGAGATGCCGTTTCCGATGCCGTTTTCCGTTATCTGCTCGCCCAGCCACATAACAAGCATCGTCCCCGTAAGCATCGTGAGAACCAAAAGCATCCTGAAACCAAAGCCACCAAAAAGCAGCACCGGCTCTCCTCCCGGCGCCTTCATGCTCTCTATCCAGTATGTCAGGCCGAACCCCTGCACCATTCCTATAACGAGCGTCGCATACCTCGTCAGTCGCGTTATCTTTTCTCTTCCGGGTCCGCCTTCTTTTGAAAGTTTTTCAAGATACGGAACGGATGTCTGAAGAAGAGACATTATAATCGACGCATTGATGTAAGGCATAATTCCGAGGGCAAAAATAGACAAACGCTCCATTGCGCCGCCCGAGAACATATTGAGAAAACCGAGAATTCCTTCTCTACCTTTGAAAAAGGCCTGCAAAGCGCCGGCGTTAACACCCGGAAGAGGGACAGTCGTCCCCACTCTGTAAATCGCTAAAATTAGAAACGTGAAACCGATTTTTTTCATCAGTTCCTTAACTTTTAATATGTTGCCTAATGAATCTATCATTTAGCGCTACCGCTTTTTTCCGCCTCCGGCGGAGGGATTTCTTTTACCTCTTCCCTCTTTAATTCACTGCTCCCCATGTTTATCGTAGAGTTAATATTTTTTTTGTCTTCTTTTATAATTACCGTTCCTTTTGCTTTTTTTATTTTCTCAGCGGCAGAAACGCTAATTGCGTCTATTTCGGCGAAAATCTCTTTTGTAATGCTTCCGGCGCCCAAAATTTTTACAGGTTTTTTTCCTTTAACAAGGCCCTTGCCCATCAAAGTTTCCCGTGTAACTTTATCTGCGGATTTAAATTTCTTTTCTATATCGGTTAGATTGACTACTTCAAATTTGTTCTCAAATTTTTTATTTGAAAAACCTCTTTTCGGGAGACGCCTCACAAGAGGCATCTGACCGCCTTCTAAAACGGCGACATGCTTCCTGCCTGCCCTCGCTTTCTCGCCTTTCAGACCTTTGCCGCAGTATCTTCCGTGCACATGCCCCCTGCGCCTTTTCTTTTGCTTGCTTGAATTCGCAAATGCTTTTAGTTCAACAAAACTCATTGAACATTCTCCATTGTATCCGAAACTTTTCGGTCTGATGAGAGATTTTCTCTTTTTTTCGGGGGACGCAATTCCATGAGACCTTTTAATGTGGCATATGCAACATTCATTATATTTTTGCTGCCGATATTCTTGGACAGGATGTCGCTTATCCCGCAGGCCTCGGTAACAGCCCTCACCGGAGAGCTGGCTATTATGCCCGTCCCGGGACGCGCGGGCTTCAAGAGCACGCGGCTTCGGCACTGGACGCCCGTTACAGTGTGCGGAATTGTTGAGCCATTTATATTTATTGCCACCATTTTTTCTTCCGCTTTTCTGAATGCCTTATCCACGGCAATTCTCACATCGGCGCCCTTGCATTTAGCCACGCCGACTTTACCGTTTTTATCGCCCACGACGCAAAGAGCCGTGAATGACATTCTTTTGCCGCCTTTTACGACTTTTGAAACACGCGAAATGTTTACGGTTCTCCGTAACAATCCATCTTCTTCTCTTTGATTCATTGCCATTTTATTTTTCCTCTAAAGCGGCTTTTAGCATCCGCCTCAGGGCGGACATCTGCAACCGCACCCAAAATCCCCTTTTCATCCCCCTTTGGAAAAGGGGGAAAGAGGGGGATTTATTTTGTTAAATACTCTCCCCCATTTCTAAAACTTCTGCGCAATTTGTGTAGAAATCGCAACATAATAATCTAAAATTTAAGACCGCCGCCGCGGGCGCCGTCGGCTACGGCTTTAACAATACCGTGATATTTATATCCGGCCCTGTCAAAAATAACTTTTTCTATGCCTAATTTCTTCGCTTTTTCTGAAATAAGAAGCCCGGCGGCGGATGCTTCTTTTCTGCTTTTTACGCAGCCCGTCAACACTTTCAAATTTTTGTCGTCAACAAGAGTCACATATATGTTTTTGTTGCTTTTGCGAACCACAATTCTGGGCACCTCGGCAATGCCTTTTTTTATTTTCTTTAGTATGTGCTGATGCCTTGCCTTACGTTTCAGTTCTTTTCTATTCTTCATTTACCCGCTCCCGCACCCGCCCCGCCGCCGGATGCGCCAGCGCCTGTCTTGCCCGCTTTCTTAGCGACAATCTCATCGCTGTATCTTATGCCCTTGCCTTTATAAGGTTCGGGAGGTCGCACCGCCCTGATTTGCGAAGCCGTTCTGCCGAGTAATTCTTTATCATGCGAAATAAGAGTTAAATTCGTCTTCTCCGCCTTGGCTTTTATTTCCTTTGGCAGAATGTAATGGATATCGTTAGAATATCCGCAGGAAATAACGATTTCCTGCCCTTTCTGCGTGAATTGATAGCCCAGACCTATTATCTGAAGTTTTTTCTCAAAACCGTCTTTAACGCCTTTTACCATACTTCTTACGATTGACGCCATCGTTCCGTGCATTGCTTTAGCGAAGTTTGTTTCTTCCATCCTTTTAAAATATATTTTGCCGTCTTTAATCTCTATTTTTACCGCCGGAGGAAAGTTCTTCTTCATCTCCCCCAAAGGCCCTTTCACAAATATACCGGCGCCGCCGTCAATAATCTTTGCTTCCACTCCCTCCGGTATCACAAGTGGTATTTTTGCGAGGCGACTCATATTACCAGTTTAATTTGCGAGCTTTTTATCATATCGCAGTTCCCCAGTATATCTATAAGTCTGCTCACATCACCAGAGGTAACAGATTACCTCGCCTCCGCAATTGGCTTTTTTCGCCTGCTCCCCGTCCATAATTCCCTTTGGAGTGGAAACAACGCACAAACCGTAGCCCTCCAGCACTTTCGGAATTTTAGAAGCTGACGTGTATATCCTCCGTCCGATGTGCGAGACCCTTTTCGCTCCCTTGAGCACCGGTTTTTTACCGTCGTATTTCGGGAATATCCTGAAAAAACCCTGTTTCCTGTCGGAAACCTTCTTAAAATTCTCCACAAAACCGCCGTTTTCCATTATTTTAAGGATGTTGCCCAGCACTTTTGAAGCGGGGAAATCAATGTAAACTTTCTTTCGCGCGAGACCGTTTTTAAACGCCGCGAGGAAATCTGCAATCGGATCCTGACTCATATTATCTCTCCCATATCTTTTAAATTTTCATATTGAAGCTTATTCTCTGGGTAATGCCAATGTCTGAATACGGCACAATTGCATAATCCAGATTGTAACCGAATACCTTTATTCCGAGACCGCCGCCAAAACCATTACTGCCGCTGATTTTATTATTTGGCAAATTGCCATTTGAATTATAGATAGTATCAACCGCTTGAAACAAATATCCCGCCCGTAACGCAAGAAAGCCCATAGGCATGAATTCTGTCCCTAAACTTATAGTTTTCTTTTTATCAACCGGCTCATAACTTATATCCAATGCCAAATTAAATACCCCGATAACGCTATAAGCGGCTCCCGTCGTTATGCTTAACGGCAAAGAGTATTTTTCTTCAATGAATTTCATTTTCGGACCAAGATTTTTTACACTTAAACCCATACTGAATTTACCGGAAATTTTGCGCATCCCGCCTATATCCAAAGCCATCCCGTCCGCTGTCTCATCCGCTATTGTCTGTCTCAGCAATTTAACACTTCCACCGACTTGCATATTTAAATTCAACTGCCGCGCTCCGGAAAACATCACCGCTAAATCAGACGAATAAAAATCATTGCTTTTATTTCCCTGCTCGTCTCTGCCTTCAATTTTTCCCGTTGTAAGATATACCGCCGAAACCCCGAATGAACCTCGCCGCACAGGGATTATCCCGCCCGCAAACTCATATTTAATATCGCCGAGCCACTCCGTATGTGTCGCTCCTATCTGTGTTTGCGCAATTGTCCCTATGCCCGCTGGATTATAATACAGAGCATTTATATCAGAAGCTACCGCTGTATATGCTCCGCCCATACCCACAGGGCCGGCTCCTGGTGAGATTTTCAAGAATGCCGCTCCTGATCTTCCCGACTCGGCAGAAACAGGATAAGTAAATATAAATGTCATTGCAATAAAACAAAAATGCTGAAGCATTCTCCCGCTTAATTGCTCAATCAATATTCGTTTATCCTCTCTTTTCATTTTAGTAATGCCAAACGTTTGACCGTTTGAATATCTTTTTCCCCTTCTTTGCTAATTTTAACAGAATAGATATACACTCCTGAAGCCACTCCTGAAGTATCCCATAAATACTCGTAAATATACTTACCGTCAACGACTGATGGCGAATGATTCATTTCTACTTGATGAACAGGTAAACCCGCCATATCATAAATTTTTATCGTCGCTTTATCGGCTTTCCCCGTTTCAATATGAATTTTCGGATTTTTCATTCTTGCCGGATTCGGATAAGCGTAAACCTCGCCAAACTCAAAAACATTTTCGTTATCCATTTTCATCGGCGTTTGCGCCGCCGACCCTTTCGTATTTAACAATCTAACCGTATTCCCGTTGTCCGCTCTCTCTTCCCCCGTCGTCACATATTCAACGACAATTTTATCAAGAGCGGGACTTTCGTCCTCGCCGGAAATCCTCGATAGTGTAATTCTGAATTTTATTTTCCGCGATGAGGCATCAACACTCATCAGGTTAAAATCTTCCGGCACATCAAACCAATTTTCCCCATCCGTCGTACATTCATACTCAATTGCTCCCGTCTCTTCCGGAATGATTGAAACAGGCAAAAACTCAACAAAACTAAATAAATTTTCTTCCCCGCTCCATGCTGTTTCAATTACCCCGCTTAAAGAAGCAGGATAGACAAATTTTTTGATATAGTTCGTCAAACCGTCGGCAATATAAATATTATCTTCCAAATCAATCCCTATAGCAATCGGATATCTGAATTCGCTCAAGCTGAACAACAGCGCTCCATCGCTGGTAAATTTCTTCACTTTTTTCCCGCCGAAACGTTCCCCAACATAAACATTCCCCGTCGAATCCACCGCTATCCCCTGCGGATAATCGCACCCTCCCCACATTCCAACAAAAGTGCCGTCGCTGCTGAATTTCTGCACTCTATAATTTGAACTGTCTGCTACATAAATATTTCCGGAATCATCCCCCGCTATACCATACGGATATTTAAATTGCCCTGCTCCTGACCCGAGACCACCCCACATCTTTATAAAAACTCCACCACTTGTAAATTTTTGAATGCGACAATTTCCAGTATCTGTTACATAAACATTGCCTAATTTATCAATATAAATATCTGTCGGACCGTTCTGAAACTGCCCGGCACCTGAACCTTCACTTCCCCATTTAGTAACTAAATTCCCTTCACTGCTAAATTTATACACACAACTCAGGCCAGCATCCGCTACATAAACATAACCGGAAGAATCTACTGCCACACCTATGCCCCACGGAGTATCAAACCCAACCCACTTAGAAAGGAAATTCCCATCACTGCTGAATTTTTGAAGTCGAGCATTATCAAAATCAGTTACATAAATAACATCATTAACTTTGTCCACTTCCATTCCAGAAATTGCCCGAAACTGCCCATCACCAGAACCCCTACCTCCCCACTGCTTTACAAAAACAGGATACCCTCCTGTGTCTTTTCCTATTTTAACCCATCCATCTTTACGGACACACCTTGTTAAAATATTCTCTTCTGCTTCCGCTTCTATTGTGGTGGATTTTATCAAATCAAGATGTCTGAGAATCCCGATTAATAAGGCATTCGCTATTCTATTCTCCTTTAAACTATTATATTTTGTCCAGTCAAACTGATTATCTATGAAACAGATTTCAGTCAATATCCCATGAATTTTATTATCGAGTTCTCTTAAAACCGTATAATCTTTTACTTTTGCGCCTCTGTCTTTAAATCCCACCTTTACTAATTCACTATTAATTTTTTCTGCTAACTCTTTGCTATGTATGTATGGCGGGGACCAGTAATATGTTTCTGTACCTTCCGCCTCTCTATCAAAACCATTATGATGGATTGATATGAATATTATTGTCTTATTTGGATATTTTTTGAACGCATCATTTGCTATTTTTACTCTTTTATCTAAATCCCAGTCAAGTCTTCTGCTGTTTAATTCTTTATCATTTACTCTTGTTAACTTTGGGGCAGCTCCAAATTCTTTTAATTTTCTTGCAAGTTCACAAGCTCTATCTAAATTAAGATTTTTTTCAAGAGTTCCATCTACCGCTACTGCATTATTATATTTTCCACCATGTCCAGGATCTATTATAACTATTATATTTTCAAGAGGAGCACTAGCTAAAACGTAACTGCTGTATTCTAAACAAATTAAAATCCCTAAAGTTAATATTTTCTTTTTAGTCATTATGTCTTGTGAGTTTAGATACATATATACTACTCTCTGTTACATTTATGTATAACAGCCACTTCCCATCAGGTGACCATCTTACATCATCCTCTATTATATTGGACGTATTTGTTAATTGCTTCATTCCTTTTCCATTTGTGTTCATTACATATATTTCCGACGCAACGGCAATATCACGCTCAATTTCTATTTTTACATCAACGATTTTACTCCCATCAGGTGAAAAATCTTGTACTCCAGTTTTACCAGGTAATTCAACTTTTTGTGTCATATCTAAATTGATTATAAAAACTTCTTCCCCGCGTTCAACAACACAATATAACTTACCTTTCTTTTTTTCTATAGTTACTACATTGAATTCTCCTATTATTTTCTCAGGAAGCAAAGATGTTTCTTTATTTGCTATTATGTTTAGTTTAAATAAATGCCGCATTTCTTCAAAAGCATATATTCCTGGTTCAAATTCAACTTCTATTGGTCCCTTTAAATAAAGAATCTCATCATTACTAATAAATTTGGGTTCCCATACTTTTTCGCCTTCTATTAACACCCGGCGATTAGTTCCATCAGAATCCAGTAACACCAAGCTTTTATCGCCGCTAAAAACTATTTTCTTCCCATCAGGCGACCATGATAGGTTAGTACCACCGTTCGTTATCAATCTTTCATTACTGATTATTTTTAATTTCTCTTTTTCCTTGCCAATTTTTAATAACCACAATGATAATCCTGTTCCATCCTCATTTAAACTATAAACAATACTATTCCCATCAGGCGACCATGTATAATCCGTATATTCGGGGATTTCTCCAATTTTTTCAATCTCTTTTCCATTTTCTTTGAATTCAAATATTTGAAGACCATAATAATTATCAGCAGATATTTTTTTCCCATCCGACGACCATCTGGGCCAACGATAATTTCCATCAACCGTCAACCTATGGGTTCTACTTATTTTTACCTTCTCCGCATCGTAATACTCCCAGGATTCTTTTTCCTCTTTTTCCTTTGCAAAAAGCAGATTAAACACTGTCAGAAAAACAATTAACGCAGCTATTTTTAATTTCATTACGCCATTACCTCATTAATTGATTTTTGCATTTTTACCAGCTCGCTTTTTTTATACCCGGAATCTCGCCTTTGTGCGCCAGTTCCCTGAAACAAATCCGGCACAAACCGAAGTCCTTATAATAACCGCGGGGACGGCCGCATCTCTGACACCTGTTTTTCTCGCGGGTCTTAAATTTCTGGACTCTCTTGGACTTTTCAATCTTGCATTTTTTAGCCATTATTCCGCCTTATATTTTTCACCCTGTAAATCCCCCCTAATTTCCCCCCTTTTTCAAAGGGGGATTTTCATTTTCTAAACGGCACCCCCAGCATGCCCAGATATGTCAGCGCCTCGTCTATCGTAGAGGTCTTGACGCAGAAAGTTATGCCCACCCCTATCGCTCTTGAAATTTTGCTCACCTGCGCCTCCGGAAAAATCGTTATATCCGCTATGCCTAAATTGTAATTTCCCGACTTGTCAAAGGACTTATTGCCAAAACCCCTGAAATCTCTCATCCTCGGCACGGCGATATTGACAAACCTGTCAAGGAATTCCCACATACACTCTCTTCTCAGCGTCACTTTGCAGCCGATCGGCTGATTTTCCTTAATTTTAAAATTGGATATCGCCATCCTGACGTGCGTGCGCACGGGGCGCTGTCCCGTGATGCGGGCAATTTGTTCAATTGCCTCGTCCAAAAACTTCGTGTCTTCCTTGGCCGCATTATGCGAAGTGCTTACGACAATCTTTTCCAATTTCGGCGCCTGCAGTTTGTTTGAGTATTTGTATTTTTTAGCCATCTCATCCACGACCAGCGCTTCAAGTTTCTTCAATTTAGGAATGTAGTTTTTGCTCACCCCGTTAGAAATACCCGAATACACATCTATACCTTTTTTCATGATTTACCAATCACATCTGCTAAATTTCTAACGGGGCTCATATTATTTCTTTACACAGTTTGCAGAACCTGACCTTCCCGCCTTCATCAAGAATTTTAATTCCCACTCTTGCGGGCTTGTTGCAGTGCGGACATATCAGTTTCACCGACGATGCGCTGATGGGGCTTTCTTTCTCCTGTATCCCGCCGGGAGAATGCTGCGTGGGACGGGCATGTTTTTTCACAAGATTAACTTTCGCGACAAGAAGCTTGCCGGTGGCGGAAAAAACACGCACGACTTCGCTTATTTTACCCTTATATTTGCCGCTCATTACCATCACTTTATCTTTCTTTTTTATTCTTTTCATCAAACAACCTCCGGCGCGAGCGAAGCAATTTTCGCGAATCCCTTGGCCCGAAGTTCCCTCGCCACGGGACCGAATACTCTCGTCGCTTTCGGTTCTTTCTTTTCATCCAAAATAACGCAGGCGTTGTCAGAAAAGCGTATGCGGCACCCGTTGGGACGTCTTGTGGGAAACACCATCCGGACAACCACCGCCGTCACAACATCGCCCTTTTTTATCGCCGCGTTCGGAACCGCTTTCTTGACCGACGCCTTTATGATGTCTCCTATTTTCACATACCTCCGCGCCGAACCGCCGAAGGTGTGTATGCACATAACGATTTTAGCCCCGGAATTGTCGCAAACATTGAGCCGCGTCATTAACTGAATCATTTTTTACTTTATTTTACTTTTTTATTTTATTACTTTATTACTTTTTTACTTTATTTTTAACGCTTATTACAGCCCACCTCTTAAGAGCGCTGTAGGGTTTGGATTGAATGATAACCACTGTGTCACCTTTCGCCGAAATGTTTTTCTCGTCGTGGCAATGTAGTTTTTTCGAGACCATCACAACCTTGTCGTAAGCGGCGTCCCGATAACTTCTATCAACCTGGACGACTCTGCTTTTATCGTTTTTGTCGCTTGTAACTTTACCTATTAACTTTTTACGCATTTTCCCTCCCGCCTAAGGCCGAAGGTGTGCCGTGGCGTGCGGATTTCCCCGCCATGGGCGGGTCAACTTTTTTCTTGATATTTAAAAATGTCTTCGCTCTCGCTATGTTTTTCCGAAGTTTCGGAATCTCCGTGAAATCCTTTAACGTTTTTTGATTCTTCTTCATCCTCAAGAGCACCATATCATTTTCAAAATCCCTTATTTTTGTTTTGAGCTCCACCATTGAAAGTTCATTAAATTTAACTTTTTTAGCCATCAGTGTCTCCCCACAATTTTTGTGCCAATTCCGAGTTTATGAGTGAGAAGCTTTAAAACCGCACACACCTCATCATAAGGAATGCCCTCAATCTCAAACATCACCTGCCCGGGTTTTACCACGGCAACCCATTCTTCAACCGCGCCCTTCCCTTTCCCCATTCTGGTTTCCGCCGGCTTTTTTGTTATGGGCTTGTCAGGGAAAATTCTTATCCAAATTTTGCCCGATTTTCTGATGCTCCTCACAAGAGCAATTCTGCATGCCTCTATTTGTCTCGCTCTTATTCTTCTTGGGCTCAGCGCCTTCAGCCCCCACTCGCCGAATGACACCTTTTCGCCCCTTGTGGCATTTCCGCGGATCCTTCCTTTCTGCATTTTTCTGTATTTAACTTTTTTCGGAGCCAGCATTATTTAATATCCTCATTCATCGCCCCGTCTTCGTCTGCCAGGTCGGGAACGCCTTTCGGGCTCTCAATTTCCTCCGGTTTATGTCCGCCGACGGAGTCAGCGGAGCCGGCGGAAGCGAATTTATCTTCGGAAATTTCCGGTTTGTTGATCCACACCTTAACCCCTATAATTCCGTATCTTGTGTACGCTTTTGAAAAACCATAGTCAATTTTCTTTGATATTGTCTGAAGAGGCACGCTTCCGTCTTTGAACCACTCTTTTCTCGCTATTTCATTTCCTCCGAGGCGGCCTGATACCATAACTTTGACGCCCATGGAACCCTCATCCATAACGTTTTTCAGCATTCTTTTGCAAACGCTCCTGAACGGCATTTTCTTTTCTAATTGAATGGCTATCATTTCAGAAACAATCTGCGCATCAAGAAAGGGCTTCTTTATTTCACTAACATTTATTTTAACTTCCTTGTTTATGGCGAGAGACAAGTCCTCGCGCAGAGCGTCTATCGTGACTCCTTTCTGGCCGATAACAAGACCCGGCCTTGCCGTGTGAATCGTTACAACTATCTGTGATGAGGCCTTTTCTATTTCTATTTTTGAAATCTGTGTTCTGTCTAATTTTTTCTCGATTTCCTGCCTTATTTTTACATCTTCCATAACAGAGGCGGCAAAGCCTTTTTTCATAAACCAGCGGCTTCGCCAGTCCGCATTTATGCCGATTCTCATTCCGAGGGGATGCACTTTTTGACCCATTCTAACTCCTTTTCGCCTGCAGATACAGAATCTTTTCACACATTTTTTTATTTCTCCAATCCCTTTTCACTTCTTCCGCCGTAGGCGGAGGAGATTGAGAGGGGGTTCTCTTCACCTCTCCCACTTTCCAAGGGGGAGATTGAGAGGGGGTTCTCTTCACCTCTCCCACTTTCCAAGGGGGAGATTGAGAGGGGGTTCTCTTCACCTCTCCCACTTTCCAAGGGGGAGATTGAGAGGGGGTTCTCTTCACCTCTCCCACTT
>Ga0210017_1004020_pt1 | contig 12199 bp, 9 predicted proteins | sample CryGeyCG2014_020_FD_183966 | JGI IMG/M metagenome (GOLD analysis project Ga0210017, IMG submission 183966) | Groundwater microbial communities from aquifer - Crystal Geyser CG08_land_8/20/14_0.20 (SPAdes) (version 2) | ecosystem: Environmental > Aquatic > Deep subsurface > Groundwater | place... | reverse complement strand
CAACGGCAGGTGGATAGAAAAGACGCTTGTAAAGGCGGGTTTTAAAACCTCCCTGGTGCGGCATAAGAACGGGGAGTCCAGGATCTGTTATTCCATAGTGGAGAACGGGGGCGTTTCGACGGATTTTAACGAGGACGGCCCGTCCGTGCCGGCGGCCGGCCAGAAAGAGTTTTTGAAAAGATTCGAAAAGGACGTTAAAAAATTTAAAATAATTTCCATTTCCGGCAGAACTTCCCCCGGCCTCGGAAAAGGTTTTTACTCCAAAATGGTCCGGCTGGCGAAAAAGAACGGCGTCATGGTCTTCGTGGATACCACCTGCCTCGCCCTGCGCGAGGCTGTGCTCGCGGGCGCCGACGCGGTAAAGATAAACCATTACGAGTTCGAGGAGTTTTTCGGGAAGAAATTTTCCGAAAAGAACGTCGCGGAATTTTACTCCAGGCACGAGAAATTCGGCCTGAAAACCATAGTCGTGACCAACAGGAACAAGCCTTTTTACTGCTGCTGCCTCGGGAAAGTTTTCAAGATAGTCCCGCCGGAGATAAAGGAGCTTAAAAGCCCGGTCGGCGCCGGGGATTCTTTCATGGCCGGTTTCATTTTCAGCGTTTGCCGCGGCAAGGGAATACTGGAAACACTTAAGCTCTCCTGCGCCGCTTCCTGTTCCGACTGCGGAACGCTCGGCGCGGGCCTGATAAGCCGCAAAGCCGTCAATTTTTATAAGAACAAAATAAAAGTGGTAGAAATAGGCGGGAAGTAACGGCTAGATGCGTGGATGTATAGCAATTTAGAGGCGTGGTTTTGCAGCGTAGTTTTTTTCCACACATCTATGCCTCTACGCCTCCATACATCTTATTTTGCCAAGGAGCTTTTATGAGTTTGAAAAAAATCGAGGATGTGTTCGCCAAGGCCGACGCCGGCGGCAGAAAAGCGCTGACCGAGGTCGAAGTTTACGGGATTTTCAAAGAGCTGGGCCTGAACGTGCCGGAATACCTTTATTCCGGGCTCTCTTCGCTGAACCCGGCCGTTTTCGCCGAAAAGATAGTTTCTTCCCTCCCTTCCGAAAAAGTCGCGCTTAAGATAGTCTCGCACAAGACCCTGCACAAGACCGAATCCGGCGGGGTGAAAATAGTTGCCAGGGAAAAGGGCGAGCTCGAAAATACGCTTAAAGCCTTCCTGAAGAGTTTTAAGGACCTGGACGGGATTCTGGCCTGCCGGTTTTTGGAACATTCCCCCTTTTCGCTGGGCGAGGAACTTCTGTTGGGGGCCAGGAGCGACGACGCTTTCGGTCCGGTGATAACGCTGGGCCCCGGCGGGACGAACGCGGAATCCCTTATAAAATCCCTTAAAACCGGTATCGCCCCTTCCGTGATGCCGGCCGAACTCGCCGTCAACGGGAAGTCCTGGGACGAGTTTTTGGGCGGCTGCTGGATCTGGGCTTACTGCGCCGGGAATGTCAGGGGCTCGAAAAAACTGGCGGAGAACGGAGAGATACTGAAATGGCTGGAGGCTTTCTCCTACCTCGTAAAGGAGTTTAGGGACGGCGGTCATTCGCCTTACGCCATAGAAGAAATAGAGGTGAACCCGCTTTGCGTTTATAAGGGCAGATTTTTCGCGCTTGACGGGGTGCTGAGGTTCAGGAAAGCCGAAAAGAAAGAGAGGATAAGGCCGTCCAAAAAAGGCGTCTCCGGCATACTCAAACCCCAAACCGTGGGCATAGTGGGCGTGAGCGAAAAGAAAATGAATATGGCCAGGATAATACTCAATAACGTGCTCAAGGCCGGTTTCAAAAAAGAGAAAATTTTTCTGATAAAGGACGGCGTCGGCGAGATAGACGGGGTAAAATGCTATAAAAGCGCTTTCGAACTGCCGGAGGAACTCGATATGTACGTGGTAGCCGTTCCCTCGGACCAGGTGCCTGGGATAATAAAGGACGCTTCCGATTCCGGGAAAGTCAACGGCATAGTTCTGATAAGCGGCGGCATGGGCGAAAAGGCGGGCAGCGAGGACCTCGCCGCTTCCGTCGTGAAGAATATAGCGGCGGCCAAGGTCAAAAATCCGGATTTCGCGCTTAGCGGCGGCAATTCGCTGGGCATAGTCCTTAACGAATCCAGGGTCAACACCCTTTTCATCCCGGAATACAAGATGGAATATCCTCTCGGCGAAAACCCGAATATGGCGAAAACCGCCTTCGTCAGCCAGAGCGGCGCCTTCGTTATCTCCACTCTCAGCAAAATGCCCCAATTGAAGCCCGCTTACAGCGTTACCGTGGGCAATCAGCAGGATATCACGGTGGTGGATTACGTGGAAAGGCTTATCGAGGAGGATTTGAAGGTCATCCTCGTCTACATAGAGGGCTTTAAGTATATGGACGGCCTGAACCTCGTGAAGGCCATAGAGAAAGCGAAGGCCAAGGGCAAGGACGTGATAGTTTACAAGGCGGGCAGGACCGAAACCGGCCAGAAAGCCGTAATGGGCCACACGGCTTCGATAGCCGGGAATTACCTGGTCACGAAACTTCTGCTGGAAAAGGCCGGCGCTTTGGTCTGCGAAGATTTCGACGAGTTCTGCGACCTGTCCTTTATGTTCTCTTATTTCGCCGATTACAAGGTGAAGAACGGGGACACTTTTTTCATCAGCAACGCCGGTTTCGAATCCGCCGGTATGGCGGACAGCCTCGACCTGCTTAAAGCGGCGCCCGCGGGAAAGAAACTGACGGAAGAACTAGAAAAAACGCTTAAGGAGCACAGGCTGGACGCCATAGTGGACGTAAAAAACCCGATGGACGTCACGCCTATGGCCACCGATGCGGCCATAGAAAAGATAATTTTAAAGGCGCTCGAAGCCGACGAGTTCTCCGGGGCCGTGGTCGCGATGATACCGCTTACGGCGGCCATGAACACCCTGCCCAAAGGAGAGAACTGGCCCGACGACCTGCAGAAATCTTTCATAATGAAAACGGCCGCCGCGATGAAGGAACTACGGAAACCGGTGGTTTTCTGCGTGGGCAGCGGTTCGCTTTACGAACCTTACTGCGCTTTGGCGGTGGAAAGCGGCATGGTCGTTTTCAGAAGCGCGGACCGCGCCGTGAAGATGTACGAGAAATTCGTGAAGTACAAGTTGGAGAAGTGAGAAAAAAGTGTCAAAGGCGCAGAGGCGCAAAGTGAAATAAGGTAATTTCTATCAAGGTTAACCGACACTTTGTCTCTTTGACATTATGTTCCTCTGCCCCTTTTTTTATTTAGCTAATTTGAGTATTTCCAGGACTTCCTTTTCCGTTATCGTCATTCCCCAGAGATTTACGAGTCCCATGGCGTTCGCGGCTATATCCGCGAAATCTTTTTCCGGCACCCCGTTTTCCGAAAGCTTTATTTTAAGTCCCAGGCCTTTAAGCCAGTTTTCCAGGGCCTTCACGGTTTCTTCAGCTCCTTTTAAAGGGTCGCTTTGAGTAATCCCGAAAATCTCCCTTCCGAACCCGTAAAGCCTTTCCGGACCGTTCTTCTTCACATAGTGCCTGAAGTAGGCGGGCATTATTACGGCCAGGCCCAGCCCGTGCGGCATGTCGTAAATGGCGCTCAGGGAATGCTCTATCGCGTGGTTGGTGAATTCCGCCTTCTTATAGCCGAGGGATTGCAGTCCGTTGAGAGCTAGCGTCGCCGACCACATCATGGCGGCGCGGGCGTTGTAGTCGCGGGGGTCCTTCATTATCCTTTCGGTGCTTTTCATCACCGATTTGACTATCCCGTGGACGAAATTATCCGTTACGAGATTGTCGCTGTCCTTTGTGGAGAAATAGGCCTCTATTAGATGGCAGACGGCGTCGGAAGCCCCGTAGGCGGTCTGTTCTTTCGGGAGAGAATAGGTGGTTTCCGGGTCCAGTATGGAAACTTTGGGAAAGGAAAAAGGCGAGCCCGAGCTGTATTTCTGTTTCGTTTCCTCGTTGGTCACGACGAATCCGGAATTCATTTCCGAGCCCGTGGCCGGTATGGTGAGTACGGTTATAAGGGGCAGGGCCGAGCTTATCCTGGCTTTGCCGCAAAAGAAATCCCATACGTCGCCTTCGTAATTGGCGCCGGCCGCTATGGCCTTGCTTTCGTCTATGACGCTGCCGCCGCCGGCCGCTATGATGAATCCGCAGCCGTTCTCTTTGGCTTTTTTTACGCCTTCCCTTACGTGGGAAAGGGCCGGATTCGGTTTTACGCCGGGATGTTCCAGCCATTCCACTCCGTTCTTTTTCAGGCTTTCCGTCAGTTGGGCGTAGACGCCGTTGGTTTTTATGCTGTTCTTGCCGTAGACCAGCAGGGCTTTCCCCCCGATTTTTTTAGCCTCTTTCCCGGCCCTGGGCACCGAGCCTGCTCCGAAAATTATCCTTGTAGGATTATAAAACGAAAAGTTGTCCATGGTTATCTCCTTAAAAAAAGGCTGAAGGCCATAGGCGGAAGGCGGTAGAATGATCTTTCTTTTTCATTTTCCATAATTTAAGCCTTAAGTCTTATGCCTTATGCCTGTTTTTATAACAGCAGCAGTTTGCCGAGCATAAGCAGAATAAAGAGCCCGGCTACGTCCGTGACGGTGGTCAGTATCACTATCGAAGAATGAGCGGGGTCCAGATTCATCCTTCTCATGAGTATCGGAATAAGCGCGCCGGCTATCCCGGCTATTATCATGTTGAGCGTCATGGCGGCGAAAACCACGAAGCCCAGCAGAAAGGTGTCTTTCCAGAGCCAGAAAACGACGCCGGTGATGAGGCCGGAAACCAGCCCGTTCACCAGACCTATCGTTATTTCGGTATAAATTATTTTCCTGACGTTTTTAAGGTCTATTTCCCCCATGACTATGGAGCGGATGACCACGGAAAGAGTCTGCGCCCCCGCCGCCGCCCCCTGGCCCGGTATCATGGGCAGTATTACCGCGAGCGCGGTTATCATGGCTATGGTGCTTTCGAAGAAAGCCACGACCCCCGCCGACATGAAGACGGTGAAGAGATTTATTATGAGCCATTTGAGCCTGTTCTTTATCTTGAAGCCCAGGGGAGAGTCTATCTTTTCGTCGGGATTGGAGCCGAGAAGAAGCTGCATGTCCTCTATGCTTTCCTCCCTGGCGGATTCCATCACGTCCTTCGACTCTATTATCCCCAAAATCTTTCCGCTCGCGTCCACCACCGGAAGGGAAATGAAGTTTTTGGAGGAAAAGATCTTCACGAGATCGTCCTTGTGCGCGTAGGGGGAGACCTTCATCACTTTTTTTATCATTATGTCTTCCAGCTTTACACGTTCGTCGGAGATGACCAGGTCGCGCATATTCAGAACTCCGGAAAGGTTGTTCTGGTCGTCCACTACGTAAATATAGCTTTTCAGCTCGTTGAATCTGGCCAGCAGTCTGAGCTTGGCGACGGCTTCGCTTACGTCCAGGGTTTTCTTCAGGGAGATGAAATCCGGGTACATCAGCCGGCCGGCGCTGTTTTTGGGATAGTCGAAGAGATAATAAAGGGAGGTTTTGGCGCTTTCGTCCATATTCTGGAGTATGGCCTTCACCCGGTTCTCGCTCATGGTCTTTATTATCGAAACTATTTTGTATTTCTCGGTCCTGGAAAGTATTTCTTTCGCGGTTTCCGGCGGCAATTTCTGGAGGATCTTCCCGGCTGACCTGGAATTGAGATGTTTAAGGCATTTGACCTGGTTTTCCACGGAAAGGTTTTTGAAAAGGTTTACGGCTTCCTTGACTTCCAGGTTTTCGAAAACGCCGGCTACCCTTTGCGGATCGGCTTTTATCAGATCTTCTATGACTTTTATGGCCGCTTTATTTTTTATCATGTGAAGCCCTCTTTAGCCTGTCCATTATCGCCAGCCCCAGTCCTTCGAGAGGCGGTTTTTCGGCGTATACCGTTTTTATGCCGCGAGCCTCGGCGCCGTGCAGGAAATCGAAAAGATTGGCTGCCGCTTCCCTCAGGTCCCCGGAAGGGGAGAGGACCCGGGTGTAATCGAATTTTTTCCCGGGCCTCGCGCTGAAAGCCAGGTAGGCGGTTTTCCCCTTTCTTACGGCTTTCCCGGGGCCCGTAACTATCAGAAGTTCCGCTTTCGGGGAATAATGCTTTTTCGACTGCCCTGGCGCTTCAACGCCCCGTTTTTTCCCTCTGAGCAGTTTGCGGCCGGAAATTTTTTCTATCTTCTCCGTTTCCAGTCCCCCCGCCCTTAAAAGCCGGAAGGTTCCTCTTTCGTATTTCAGGATGGTGGATTCCAGTCCTATGCGGGTTTTCCCCCCGTCCAGTATCAGGTCCGGGCCTTCCTTAAGCTGGCTGTAAACGTGTCCGGCTCTGGTGGGGCTGAGCCTGGAGAAGAGATTCGCGCTCGGAGCGGCCAGCGGGGTCCCGGAGGCTTTTATCAGTTTTAGGGCGATTTTATTTTCCGGCATTCTTACCGCCACGGTGTTCAGCCCCGCGGTAACTATGTCCGGCACCGCCGCTTTTTTGGTAAGCACCAGCGTAAGCGGGCCCGGCCAGAATTCCCTTATAAGTTTTTCCGCGGCCGGCGGCACGGTTTGGGCCAGCAGGCGGAGCTGTTTTTTTTCGCAGATGTGCACGATGAGAGGGTCGAAGCGAGGTCTTTTTTTTATCTCGAAGATCCTGGCCGCGGCTTTCCCGTCGAAAACGGAAGCGCCCAGGCCGTATACCGTTTCGGTCGGAAAAGCCACTACGCCCCCGTCTTTAAGGAGTTTCGCCGCGAGCCTTATGTTTTTGGCCGTCGCTTTTAATATTTTTTTCGTTTTAGGTTTTTTCATGCCTGCGCCTTCCGTCTTTCGCCTTCTGCCTCTTTCAAGTGACAAGTCTCAAGTTACAAGTTGCAAGCCAGAGTTTAACTTATCAACTTTTCAATTTATAAACTTTTTTCTTCTCAATTTCTTAATTCCCTAATTTTTTAATCTCTTAATCTCTTCCCTATGTCTTCCGCCAGTTTTTCCTGAGATATTTCTCCCAGCCGCTCTTTTTCAGTTGTTCGTTCCTGGAGAGCAGGGCTTTTTTGTTGCTTTCGCGCGATCTTCGCAGTTTTTCGCGGAGCTCGGGATGTTTGAGAGACAGTATGGCGGCGGCCAGAAGGGCGGCGTTCTTCGAATTGTTTATGCCGACCGTGGCTACGGGAATGCCGGGAGGCATCTGGACTATGGAGAGCAGGGCGTCCAGCCCGTCGAGGGATTTGGATTTAAGAGGGACCCCTATCACGGGTAGTACGGTGTAGGCGGCCACCACCCCGGGCAGATGGGCCGCGAGGCCGGCGCCGGCTATAATGAGCTCGAAGCCTTTTTTTTCGGCTTCGAGGGCGAAAGCCGAAACGTATTCGGGCATCCTGTGGGCGGAAAGGAGTTCCACCTGGAAGTCTATCCCCAGGCTTTCCAGGGTTTTGAAACAATCTTTCATGAGGGGCAGATCGCTGTCGCTGCCCAGCAAAATGGCCGTTTTTGGCATATGTCCTCCTTAAACGCGAAATTTACCCGGCGAGAGTTATATTGACGACTATGAGTATCAGCACCGTAACCGCGAGCGCCGCGGTGAGGGAGACCAGAAGAGAGAGTTTTTTCCTGAGCGCTTCGACCTCGACCCTGAGCTCGGCGATCTGCCTGGCCGAGTTTACGGAGATCTTGGCGTGTTCCACCACGAGTTTTTCAAGCGCGAAAAAATCGTACTGGAGGGTTTCTTCGAAGGTCTTCTCCTCGGGTTTTCCCCGGAGAGTGTTTACGGTTTTTATTATGTCCGGGGCTTTAGAGAGGAGGAGCTGCCAGGGCAGTTTTGCTAAAAGCGAAAAAAAAGGCATAAAAGTTCTCCTTGAAAACCGGTTTTAATTAATTATATTAAATTTGCCGCGTTTATTCGCCTGAAAACGGAGTTCTTACAGGCCCAGAAAACGGACGGCAAAGCCGCAGGTCAGGACGGCGAAGCCCGCCATGGCGTGGGAATATCTTTCCGCTTTCGAAAAGGAAACGAGTTTTATGCCCCAGAGCGAAACGAAGACCATAACCAGCATGGTGGAAATGGTTATAAGGGTAAAGACGCCGGTCACCAGTAAAAGCGCCGGGATGTTGCGGCTGGCCGCCGGATACATGACGAGCGGGATGAGCGGCTCGCAGGGGCCGAAGACGAAGATAGTGAAAAGCACCCAGGGCGTTATGTTCGCCTTTCCGGTCCCGTGGGAATGAACGTGACCGCTTAGATGCGAATGCCCGTGCGCGTGGACCGTTCCGTCTTCATGAGCGTGCTCGTGCAGGTGCGTCCTCTCCGCGTAGGCTTTTTTAATCCCCCAGATAAAATAGAAGGAACCGAAAATTATCAGCAGCCAGCCCGCTATGCCGCCCCTGAAAGATTCTATGTTCGTAAGCCGGGTTATTTCCGCGCCGAGGTATATGCCCAAAAAGCCGAGCAGAACGGAACTGAGTACGTGCCCCATGCCGCAAAGGACGGTTATGACCGCGGTCTTTAAAGCCGACCAGTTCCGGGCTTTGGCCATGGCTATGAAGGGGATATAATGGTCGGGACCCGTAAGCGTGTGAAAAAAAGCTATCGAAGCGGCGGTAAACAGCAGTATCTTGGTTTCCATAGTGAAATTATAGGAATAATTCCCGGTACCGGTCAAACGGGGCCGGGCGTTCCAAAAAATGGTAGAATGTGTTCAGGCTTCATAAACCTTTCTTTTCAGTCGGCGCCGCGTGGAAAGCGCGAGGATAAAATTACGGAAACAACTGACAAAGTCACGAAAGTACTTTTTACCAGTATAATGCGTCCCATAGGCCCGGCTTACGGCGACGCGGAAAGCGTAGGTTACGAACTTTTACACGCCCAGGTTACCAGAGCGCAGGGGATGTTCAGCCCCAGGGCGGTACACAGGCAGTTTTCCCTCGATTATATAGCCGAGAATCTGGAAAATCCGACCACGGTTCTGCATTACCCCTCCAAAAAAGAACTGATAAAAGAACTCAAAAACGGCTATGACTACGTAGGCATTTCGTTCATAATGGTGACCTATCACCGCATGAAAGAGGTCTCGGCCCTGGTGAGGAAATATTCCCCTAAAAGCAAAATAATACTGGGCGGTTTCGGCACCGTGCTTCCCGACGACGCCCTTAAGCCCTACGGAGATTATATCTGCCGCGGCGACGGCGTGCCTTTCGTCAGGGAAATACTCGGCCAGCCCCTCCTGAAGACCTATAAGCATCCCGTCATAGAAAGCCGTCTCCGGGTCTTTTCGAAGACCGTTTCCTATACCGGCATGATCTTCGCCGGTCTCGGCTGTCCCAACGGCTGCGATTTCTGTTCCACTTCGCACTTTTTCAAAAGACAGCATATAAAGCTTTTAACGAGCGGCCGCGACGTTTACGAGGTCGTAAAAAAACACCTGGCGATAAACCCCGACGCCCAGTTCACCATACTGGACGAGGAGTTCCTCCTGGACCAGAAAAGGGCCCGGGAATTCAGGCAATGCGTGAAAGAGGGCGGGAAGCCCCTTTCCATCTTCGTTTTCGCCAGCATAAAGGCCCTGAGCCTGTATGAGCCGGAAGAATTGCTGGAAATGGGTATAGACGGGGTCTGGATAGGTTATGAGGGCGAAAGAAGCGGCTACGACAAGAGGGCCGGGAAATCCGCCGAGGAAATTTTTTCCGGGCTCAAGCAGAACGGCATAATGATCCTGGCCTCGATGATAGTCGGTTTCGACTACCAGGATACACCGACCATAAAAGCCGAGTTAAGGCGTCTTTTGGCCATGAAGCCGGACCTCTGCCAGTTCATGATCTACAATCCCAATCCCGGCACCCCCCTTTACGAAAGGGTCAAGGCGCACGGAATACTGCGAGAGGAATACGAAAAGACCCCTAATCTTTACTGGAAATTCGCCAGCGGCTTCAGGTCCCTTTTAAAACATCCCAAGATGAGCGCTTCCGAGATAGAGCGCGCCCAGAGCTACTGTTATAAGACCGATTTCAGGGAGTTGGGCCCTTCCATCTACAGGATAGTGGACACGATGCTCACCGGCTACCTGAAGCACAAGGATTCCTCCAATCCTTTTTTGCGGCTGAAGGCCGAGAGATACGCCCGGGAGCTCAAAAACGCCTATTCCGTTTTCCTTCCCGGCGAACTGTTCGGCCCTTCCCTTAAGGCGAGACTGCTGGTCAGGGAAACGAAGAAAAGGCTTTATTCCGTCATGGGCGCCCCGTCATTTTTGGAGAGAGTGCTTTCCTGCCTGGCCGTAGTCGCCGCGCTCTGGACTTCCTTCAAGCTCCGTTTTAATCTTTTCCAGAATCCCGAGCTCATCAGGCGCGCCTGGCGCTTCCCGCCGGAGAGGTTCAGCGGCGAATGGTTCAAGGAAAGGCTGGAAAAATACCGCATACCGGAAAAATTCAATGTGCTGGTGCAGGAGTACAGGGAAAAGAAATACGTGCGCGTGAGTTTCGAGGGCGTGCTGGACAGTCAGAAGGCGGAAAACATAGCGCAGGATTTCAGAGACTATATGCGCAGGAATAAGGTAAAAGTTCTTATAGATTTTCAGAAAATAAAAGAGGCGGAAAAAGAGGCAGTTCTTTCTTTTCGCAACAATTTGCGGGAGTACAAGGGCCGGATAAAAATTTCCATTCCTCCCAAGGTCGCTTCCAATTCGGCCAGCCTTCTTCTTATGTCGGAAGTCTTCAAAATAATGAAATAAGGTTTTACGAGAGGAGAGTTTATGAAACGTTGCCTCAATTATACCGGCGTTTTTTTTCTGTTTTCCATTTTTTTCTGGTCAACCGGTTCCGCCCAGCAGATAGACATCTCCTCCGTCCCGGCCGTTCAATACGGCGGGAACCTTCCGGTCTTCAACGCCACGCAGGAACAGGATACCCTCAGGCCCGGGCAGGAACACGTGGGTCCTATGAGCATTTACAAGTCCTGCGACGGCTCGGACATAGGCTCGGACGCCCTCTGGAAGTATCCGTCCGAATCCTGGGGCGACGGGGCGGCTTTTATTCCTCCTATGGGAGCTTGCAAAACTAAGGAGATACTGGACGAGGACGGGAAGGGTACCGGGAAATATAAGATCATAAGGAATAAGATAGTCAATCTGGCTATGTGCACGGATCTGATCTGCAATGAAAAACTGGAATTTGAAAGGATCGATTTCGGCGAGTTCTGCGTCTGGAGAGTGCACAAGAAAACCTGGGAAAAATTTTTCGGCGGGAAAAAATTCAAGCTCGTCCTTATCCTTAAAGACGGACGTTTCCTGCAATGGGAGATAAAAGACCCTGTCAAGCGCAACGGTATGCCGCCTTACGGCAACCTCGCCTATAAATCGGCGCCCGCCTGCTACAAGCTCAAGAATATGAAGTGAGCCGCGTTTTTAATTTAGGCTTTTCAGCCACAGCGAGCGGTTTTCGCTTTTTGTCCCTATTTTTTTGTTTTCGCCGGCTGTCCGCCCCGTTTCCACCCCTCTTCAAAAAAAATATTCTTCCGCCATTTCTTTTTTCAATTCGGTTAAATGAACTTTTTTCGGCAGGAGTTCTTTCGGCAGGAAAAAGAAATTGGCTATCGCCGCAGGTATTACGGCGCTGGCTATGACCGCCATTACCAGCAGGGAGTACTGGTTAGCGTCTACTATCCCGTGAGAATATCCATACAGGGCCGAGATGGTCCCGAAAGTCAGGCCGGTGGACATCAGGAGCGTGTAATACCATCTTTCGTCTTTTTTCTTCCTGAAAACCGAGATGACGGGGTAAAGACCGAAGATCTTGCTGACGACCTTGGCGCCCAGCAGCAGAGCCAATACCAGAGGCGCCGCGGCAGGGGCCGGTATGGAAACGAGCGTCCCCGCCCTCAAAAAATAAAAAGGCGTTAGAAATCCGACGGTAAGAGTTCTCATCCTCCTGAGCCACTGAGAGTTTTTAGAAGCGAATCTCGCGAGAACCATTCCGGCGATATAAGCCGGCAGTACGGCTTCGCTGCCCGACCATAAGGCCAGAGCCCCGAGGGCGAACAGGAAAAAAGTTATCCACTTGACCCTTATGGCGGCGGTCCTGTTCCCGTAAAGCGAGGTCAGCCTGTTTGTGATATAAGGGAAAAGCGCCGGCGCCGCGGCCGAAGCCAGGATGAAAACTACGGTTTTGTAAGTGAAAGGCGCGAAAAGGATTCCGAGGGCTATCACCGTGCCGAGGTCGTTAACGAAACAGGAGCCGAGTACGCCCTTCCCGAATT
>Ga0210017_1004016_pt1 | contig 12212 bp, 11 predicted proteins | sample CryGeyCG2014_020_FD_183966 | JGI IMG/M metagenome (GOLD analysis project Ga0210017, IMG submission 183966) | Groundwater microbial communities from aquifer - Crystal Geyser CG08_land_8/20/14_0.20 (SPAdes) (version 2) | ecosystem: Environmental > Aquatic > Deep subsurface > Groundwater | place... | reverse complement strand
TTCTATGTTTTACTGTTTCTTACTTTTATACTAACACAAAAAAAGCCTCAAAAAGCCTAAGTTATCCACGATAAAACAGCGCCGTCGCGACGGCGCTCGGGTCAATCCTTCCATCGATTTCCGTGTGCCCCTGGGAAGATCGGGGCCTACTCCACCCTCCGGAAGGCTGCCCCTTTTCCCCGAAAACGCGTGCTCCCTACGGTCCGCTACTCGTTTTCGGGGGCCCCATTCAAACAATAAATCTACGCTCCACGCCACATCTGTGGAGATCCCTAATTTTTTAAACACATAATAACCAAATGCGTATGCCGCTTTCCCCCGTAAATCCGTGCTCATCCCGCTTTCGCGGGCTTGCGCTCCTGATTTACGGGGACCCCAAATTCAATAAACTAAGGTTTTAGCTAACCTTAGCGGAAATTTGATAATTTTAATTATTTCGAGGGAAAGTAAAGAGTTTTGGGTTTAGTTGTGGACTACTGTGTCGGTGTGGGTTTGGGTGTGGGAAATTATGTCATTGCGACCCCGATGAATATCGGGGGAAGCAATCCCACTGTTTTACCTTACTCGGTAGAAATGTAAACAATTCAATGCTAAAAGCTACTGTTTTTTTATTTCTACAAAACCCTGAATAAAGTCAACAAATGCTTGACCATACTGTTGCTGGGTATTTGCATCTTTTGCTTTTGCTACCATTAAAATATCATATTCGTCTCGAATGAAGTGAACGACTTGATATTGTTCCCCTGGCCCCGAGCTTGTATACAGGTTTTGTTGGATTTCAAAAGCAGTTATTTTCCCGCTTACGGTAAATGATGTTCCATAGAGATTTTGCAGGAAAACTGAAATATCTGATATGCGCTGTTTTTTTCGAGTTCGGTACTCAATGATGTATGCGTACGTCGAAAGTTGCTCAATGTTTCCTACGGGGACAATCGTGAATGTCTCCCACTCACCAGCTCGTAAAAATGAACCCGCTTCCATACTCTCCGGTAGCGGGGCTTGTAAATGAAGATAAGGGTCTAAAAATACTGGCCCTGTTTCTTTAGACAAAACAACTGTCGGCTTTTGATTAAGCGGTCTTAGGCCATTAGGATAACGCCATGCCGCAAGCAAAAAAACAACAATACATAGTATGCCAATGAAAATAACGCTAAGTATTTTTTTATTTTTTTTCATAGAATAATTATATAATATGTAAAAAGGTAAGAGAAGGGGAAGAATATTAGGTATTCTTCCCCGCTCAAGAAAAGAGGTCAACCAATAAATCGGATTGCAACCGGACGTTGTGCAGACCAATATGAATCCCATATGTAATCATAGCGCACCTTCCTATAATATGAATTAGCATCAATCATCCAGCCATTACCTGCATATATGCCGCAATGATTGATATTCATAAATAGGATGATGTCACCAGGAAGAGGATTCACGCAAATAAACCGCGAACTCGTGCGCATGGTCGAGGTCGTCATGTACGGATAAGAAATACCAGAACTTTGGTATGCCTGATAAACAAGGTGCGAACAGTCAACACCACTTCGGCTGTTTCCTCCGTACAAATACTTCACGCCCAACCAAGTGCAAGTCTGGTTCATTATGGTTGCTTCTGAAACACCCATAACCTTAAACGTGTTCTCTACCTGCTCTTGTAAAGCAGAATCAAGCATGGGGATTGCCGGTGCATCTGGATAGCTATCCGGAGGAATACCCGGAAGCTTACCTTCCTCTAAATTCTGATCATGAAGGAGATCAGAGTTTATCGGATTTTTTTCATCCGAACAACCACTGAATAACCCCGAGACAGCGACGCAGACCACAAAAATCAGCACCGCGATGAAGAGCATTTTTAAGCGCTTCATTGTGTTTCTCCTAAATTCTGTAGGCCGTATTAACCTACTGGTTCAAAGTTTTTTTGTTCATTAAATCCTAACTTTTTCTCTCTTAACGGCGTAAACATTAACCGTTTGAGCAGGTCTGCCAGCCTTTCCAGTATCAAGCAGATTCACCTCACTTTCTTAAGTTTTAAAGAACAATCAGTTACTGTGTTTTAGTGAGGTGTATTCAAAGCCTTTCCATATACTCTTTGAATACCCTCTGTTTTTGTTTCTATTTATAGGCTAACACAGATTTTGACGAAAAAAGGCTTAGTTATCCACGATAAAACAGCGCCGTCGCGACGGCGCTAGAAGATGGAAAAATTGAAGTATTAGGCTAATCTTAGCGGAAAAACGGAATATTATGATTTTTCGGATTTTGGCGGCCATGAGGGGGTGGTTCTAGGTGCAGAGCTCCCTGCCTGCCATCACCTGAGGCTCGGGCTACTGGCGGGCAGGAGTATCGGGTTAGTTTTTGGTTTTGGTAAATTAAATCGACACCTTTGGCATTAAAAGGGGGCTGTGTAAAGCGGTTTGGGGACAGTTAAGAAAATAAAAACAGACCGTTTGATCAACGATCTGTTTTTATTTTAACTATTACTTTTTAAGCCTCCACCTGTTCTTTGTGGGTTTTTTATTTTATTATTGTAATTTCAAAGAATTTATCATGATTTCATAAGCTGATTCAATGGTACTGTCTGATGTTTTGCTTCTAGGACCTTGAATTGGATACTCCAACGACAAAGTCAAAACATTTTGATTATCATCTAGCATAGCATAGCTTACACACAAAGATCTATCGCTTCTGCAAATCTTTTGAACTATCTTTCCGTCAACAGTCAGGTTTGTGCGTTTTAAGTTAATATCAAAGTTTTTTAACTCATTTACTTCGATAAATCCATCGAGTGTTGTTGGAATTTTTTTATTTGGGTCGCTAACAGCTTTTATATTAACCACCGAAGCCTGCAAAAATGGGATCGTTTCAGTTCCTTCAGATAAATAAGTGGGCAAAGTGAATTGCTGAAAATCTTGAAAGGTGTTTAAATTTGAGCCTATTGGCTTAATTGAACTTGGTAGCGGGAAACTATAATTATTTTTTGAATCAAAATATCTGATTAGACTAGAGACTGAATTTGTATTGCTATTTTTTTGCATTACAAAAAATATAGCGATTGCTACTGCTACTAAACAGACCGCTAGAACTAAGAAAAATATTTTAGTAAAGTTTTTTATAAAAAATAAATTTAATAAAAAATATTATAGAGCGTCAGGAAAGGGTTTTATAAAACCCTTTCCTGACATTAAGTAAAGTAAGGTGAGAATTAATTTACAAGATTACAGGCATCGGTTGGACGATAGGCTAAGAAACCTTTCTGGTCCAGGGTGGAAGGGGGGATAACATGCCGCCCTATAGCGTAACTATATCGACCGCCAATCCAGTTTGCGTCAATCACGCTTAAACCAGAGGAACCATAGTTTGCAATCACAATCGCAGTATGCGGCATACTGGCGCTTTGAATAATATAGCCAGGTTGAGCATCGCGCCAATTTTTTGGACTAGTATAGTAATAAGAACCTCCGGGCAACATTAAATGGCCTCCAGGAAAACCATAGGAACAACGGTAGAGAATAAGGTTTACAAAGAACTTACATTCACCACCTTGCTGATAAAGTCCCTGCCATAATCCCAATGAACCACGTCCGCCCGTATTAGCACCATACATTTCCTTAGTCACCTTTGCTAATGCCCCACAACAATCCCCTTGCCAAGGATAAGGCCAATCTCCCATAGCATAACCATTCCAGTTCAAATTGGAATAACCCGACCGCGACTGAGATAAAGCATAGCATGCTTCACTTAGCACGTTATTTTCCCAAGCTGGTCCTGTAACCTTTGGTAAAATGCCCAATGACGAAGAATCTGATTGATTTTCAGAAATCAATGGATTCTCTTTCTGATCCGAACAGCCCTGCATGTACATTAGACAGCCCATGGTTGCGATAAACATCGCAGCCAACATTAAAAATAATTTCAAGCTTTTCACGAAAGACTCCTTATCTTCCTCCTATATTAATGTTTAGAAAGATAAAAAGATTGTTGACGGTTTTTCAGTTAACTTTAGATTAGCTCCCTTTTTACCTTTGGTTGGCCCCTGATTTGGTTGTAAGCCAATGCTTTTTGCGGGTTACATCACCTCACTTTATTTATTGTTTTAAAGAACAATCAGTTACTGTGTTCGATCTTTTAGTGAGGTGTATTCCTGGCCTTTCTTTCCACGAATACATTTTGATCCTCACTGGTTTTTTAACTATTTTGTGTTTTTTAGTTTTGTAATAATCTTACTTTTAATTATTAAGTCACGCTCACTCATACATTTTTTGGCACTAATTAATTTACCCGGATTTTTTTCTGAACTCCACAAAACGAAACGGCGATATCTTCTTTTTTTGGGAGGATAATCCCGTATTCCAATCCTGGCGCCAGATTAAAAGACTTTTTTAAGGTTTCGGAACTAACTGCAATAGCGCATTCGGTCTGGCTGTTATTTCTGAAAGTTGCCGACACATCTGTCCACCTGCTGACAGTTTTTTTAAAAAGGTTACTGGGATCAGTCGTAACGGTTAAGGTATTATTAGAAAAGCTAACTTTTACATAATTAAACTCGTCAGCAAAAAAACTAGGTACCCAAAAAACAAGCAACACGACAACTCCCAAAGAAACAATGGTCATTATGCTAAATAAAATACTTTTTTGAATTTTCATATTGTTAAAAATACACAAATAAAAAATAAATATGGATGAGGTGAGTTACTATAACAACACCTCATCCAAGAAGCTACTTCGCGCAGATCCATGTCCATAAAAGCGCGCACAGAGGATTGCAACCGCAAATCCAGCAAATGTCGCGTTTCTGGACAAGAATCCCATTTGAGCCGTAGGGCTGGGCATAAATCGGAATCCACGCCATATAGGCATTATAGCTTGGCGGCCGGTAAGAAAACCAGTACACAAAATGCAAGCTACCGACTATGCTCAATCCATACGGATGATAGCAATTACCCAATGCGGCCTGCTCCCTAATGTTTTTGGGTTGACCCCAGTGAAGACCTGAAGAATCAATGTAATATTCTTCGGGGCGATATGAGCTACCCAAATCTTCAAGCACTTCAGGAACAAGCATTCCCAAAGGAATATCAGCCTTTGCAACTAAAGACTTTTTAATGTCCTCAATTGCAGTTCCAGAGGGCAACACTTCAGGGAAATTATTGCAATCAGGGACTGCTTCGCCAAATTCGGTATTCGGCGCGACCGGTTGCTTCGAATTGTCGCCACATCCCACCAACCCCAAGGCGAGCAGCAGCATTGAAAGAATAAGAATCCCTTTCATTTGGATTCTCCTTTCTGTTTTTAAAAGAACTGTTTTTTATTATGCCGCTCACCTCCTTTCCAGGGATTAAATGAGTGGCGTTTACTTCTATTTATAGGCTAACACATATTTTGGTGAAAAAAGGCCGAGTTATCCACGATAAAACAGCGCCGTCGCGACGGCGCTTGTTGGGCTGGGAATTGAAATTTTTGGCTAACCCTAGCGGAAAGATTGGATAACCTTGGTTTTACGGATTTTGACGGCCACGAGGGGTCGTGGTTTTAGGTGTTTAAAATCACTGCCATTGCGAGGAGTGAGTCTTCGAGTAACGTGGCAATCTTGCTTAAAATTGAAAGATTGCTTCGGTCGTCCCGCGACCGCGGGACTCCCTCGCAAAGACGGATTAGGGAAAACTAATAATTTTTTTACCCTCCAACTCCGACCAATCTACCCATTCACCTTTTTTAATATGCTTTTTGCCAACACGTAAACCTTTTCAAGTAATATCAAATGATACGAATTTTTTTGCGGTTGGAATATAAATTTCATTCCAGGCGTGTCGTCTCTGGGCACCATCTTTTTCTATGAAACCATCAATTAGTTTAACTGGTTGGCCAAGCGATCTGAAGACTGAAGCAACAACCGTAGCCATTGACCCGCAAAAAATTTGACGTTTATGTAATATATCTTTTACGCTTATAAAACGAGATTTTTGATAAAAATTCGTTGTCATGGTTTTATGCTTCTTAGGGTTAAACTCTTCTTTAATTACTCTTAAAACTTTGTAAATAAATGCCTTACTCGTTCGCAACCCCCTAAGCCGTTTAATTTTGTCCAATAAAAAATCTGGGCAAGAACCTGAATAAGCCCCAAATCCCAAATATTTTATCGTGTCAGCGTATTTAGGATATACGCTTATGCCATATGAAATTAATTGTTTAAAATTTCTGTGTTTTTTCCAAAACCAAAATAAATCTTCACGCAAATATTCGTGGATTCGGTAACCATTATCGCGCACTGATAAATTTTTGAATTCAGCATTTAATATCACGGTAAGGGTTTCCTTTAAATTTTCTTTTTCTCTTTCATCTAACTTTTTCAGTATTTGTTTTTCGAAATAGTAAAGTGTTTGAAAGTGCAATAATTCATGCAAAAAAATATTTACATGTCTTTTACTCCACTGGATAGGTAACCAAACATAACCATATTTTGGATCATAAGGTGCTCTTGGAAAAGTTGTTAAAAAGCAAATGAAAGATTTACGGTATATTTTCTTGTTAGTTACCCGCTCCATTCCACTGAATATTTCAGGTGTATATAAATCAAACATTTCTTGCGATTGTTTTTGAACTTTTTCAATATTATTTCTTTTATATTGTTTTTTCAAATACGGGATTAAAAAACTATAAGCCTGCTCCTTGGTTTTATTAACAATTTTGTTTTGGATACTTTTGCTTATTTGTTCTTTCCAGCTATTGCCAAAAGAAATTCTGTTACAACCATTCCACCAATTTTTTGCATCTTCATTGATGTCAATTTTTACAGTTATTTTCATATAATATAAAGGTTATTTTAACTACGTCATTGCGAGCGACTCACGCCTACGGCGGGATAAACTCCGGGAGCGTGGCCTGACGGCAGGCAGGCAATCCCACTGTTTCACTGACTTGGTTCTTAATTTAATGGGATTGCTTCGGTTGTCCCGCGACCGCGGGACTCCCTCGCAAAAACGCAGTTATTTTAACGTAATCCTCTCAATCGCCAACTTGAAAGCATAAGCGCTGGCAAATGGGAAAAAGACCTGGCTCTGGAATTCCTTTAGAAACTTAACCATATCAGCCGTAATAGGTTTTTGATGGCTAGAACCAATAGGTAAACAAAAGATACCCACCATTTCATCCCCCGTGCCAATGGGAACGATTGCGGAATAATGGTTTTGCTTTAGCCAATCTAAGGTTTGGATAAAGTTACTTTCCCCGTTTTCAATCCTATAGGGTAATTCATCCGCAATGAGAATATTACCAGGTAAAATTTTCATTCCCACAGGATTTTCCATGGCTAATTTCTTATCACCTGTTGGGTATTGAGTAAAATTTCCAGTCTTCCTTTCAGCCAGGTAAAATTCAATACCCGAACCAAAGACTGTCTCTAATTCAACTTGGGTTTTACTTAAGAGGGTTTGGAATTGCAATGTTGACTTGGTTACCAATTGCACTCTTTGCAAAGCTTCCTGCCTTTGCTTTTCCTTATTCTCAAAAATCCCGTCAATGATTTTGTATATCCATTTGCGCAAAGGTTCAATGGTCAGGGCAATGATGAAAATGGTAATTAATAAACCAGTATTATTGCTTAAAGCCACGGATTTGCTGGAAATATTCTGAATCAAGATTAAAACATAAGCATAAATGGCAAACAAAATGACAAAAGCCATTAATTGCACAAAACTTTTTTGAATGACAATTTTAATGTCAAAAAATTGATGGCGCGTTATAGCGTAGGCAACGCCAAAAGCAAAAATAAAAGAAGTAACGCTGTCAACACTGGCCAAAGCGAATATTCCAAAAAAGGGAATAATAAAATCAATAATTACAACAATAAGTATTGGCATTACAAAACTTATAACCACATACAAAGCCCGAAGCCTTTCAAGGCCTTTTGATACAATAAGATTCTTCAACAATAATGCCACTGAAACCAGTAATAAAATAGCTGCAGTTATCGAGTAAACCTGGAATAAAGGCCCAGAACTAACAGAATATCCAAAATTATTAAATGTCAGATTTTGACCTAGAAAAACATTTGGAATTAGTGTGCCGATAAAAAGCATTGCCAAAACTACAACTATAAAATTCCTTATAGTTTTACTTATTCTTGTTTTCGTAAAACCACTTGTCCAAAAGAAAATTGCTCCGATTACAATTGCTCCAAAGCTATAACTTAAATGCACAAAAGGATATTTTGGGAAATTGAAATAAATAAAATTTACAAATACCCAAATAGCAACGGCAAATAGTAAATACGAAAAATGTTTCTGAACCTTATTTACCGATTTCTTATAAACTGAAATAGCCAAAATAAAATTTAGAATCGCGGCTAATAAAATTACATACTTCATATCATTTCTTCTTTAAATATCTTTTATATTCTTCATCCTGTCCAATAATCTCTTCGGAAATTTTTTCCCGCAGGAAATCAGCCTTGGTCATCTTGAATTTCTTGGCTTTCCATTGCAAATACCTTTCCATTTGCGGGGTAATGCGCAAAGTGAACTTGATGCTGGGCAATTCTTCAGCCTCATCACCCTGCAAATCAGTAATGAATTTATCCACAAAATCCTTGACCTGCTCGCCGCTATAGGATTTGACATGAATATGCGCTGGGATTTGGCGGCTGCCCAGGAATTTCAACACACCTTTGTTGGAAATGTCCTTGTCGTAAAGGTATAGAGTTGGTCGGCGCAAACTCATGGCATAAGCCAATAAATAGCCAATGTCCGCGTCTGGCGTGGAACCTTCAATGACCAGCGCGTCCATTTTATCCAACATGGATCCCCCGCTTTCGTTCAGGGCTTCTAATTCATCGGCCGGAATGTCCAGGCTGTTTTTACCGTCAGAAGTAACATAAAAAACTTTTTTCATGTCCATTACTTCCAAAATTTCCTGCCGGACATTTTCAAACCGAGGTTTATCACTTTGGGCTTGGAAGAAATAGACGCGCATACTACTTGTCTTTCTTTTCTTCCAGCCCAAACTCCCCAGCGCGGTTTTGGCTGATTAATTGTAAAACGATTTGGGGATTTTTAGCTTTGGACAAAGCCCACAAGAATTTGGCGTACAAAGCTTCCAAAGAAATACCGGACACCATCTGCACATTCGGCAATTTGGTGGCCAGGGCAAAATACGGATTCAAAACCACGACTGGAATTTCCTTGTCATTAGCGACTTTTAAAAGGTATTGCAAACTTTCAGGCCAACCTTCTTGCATGAAAGTTTGGATGAGAATACCATCTGGCAAATTCTTGATGGCTTCATTTAATTCTTCAGGTTCAAAAGTCGGATGGATGGTCAAAATTTTCAAATTGGCGGGCTTAACTTCGGTCAAATGGATTTTTTTCGGTTCAACGGTCTTTTCACTTTCACTTTTTAACTTAATGCCAAAATCCACCCGACCCATGACATCGCGTTCATCAGCGTCAAACATGTTAAAAGAAATGTTGGGCGATTTCCTGGCTCGGTTAGCGCAGATAACCTGATTGCCGAAAGCAATGGTAACTTCCGGGACTTTAAAAGTGGAAACTTGAATAGCATTGATTAGGTTGGCGCGGACGCCCAGGTTGCGGTAATTGATAGTGGCTTTTTCTGCTTCCTTGGCCGCTTGCAATGTCGGGGTCAAGGGCGAACCAGTGATGACCACTGGCTTGGCCAAATCTTTCAAAACATAAGAAAGAAAAGCGCTGGTGTAGAGCATGGTGTCCACGCCCTGCAAAATCACAAAGCCGTCGTAATCTTTATGATATTGCAAAACTTTCTGCGCCAAAATGTTCCAATCCGGAATTTCAATGTGTTTGCCGTCAGGCATAACAAAAACCGGCTCGACTTTAGCAATGAGAGCCAGCTCGGGCACTTGATCCATCCAGGCCTGGGTATCGTTGGCTGAATTTACGGTCATTACCCCGCCCCCTTCAATTTGAAGGGTTGATCCGCCAGCAAACAACAAGATGATCTTAGGCAGGCTTTTGGCCATAAATCCGATACTTTATTGGATTAGCGACGGCGCTGATTTCGCGACGGCGCTTGAAGTAAAGCTAGCAGATTATGAAATGCTGTCAATCCCAATGCCCACTTTAGACGGAGGCAAGATTGCTTCGGTTGGTCGCTCCCTCGCAGCGACATGTATTAAAAAAGTCCCGCACTCGCGAAGAGTGTGGGACTTTAGTTAAAGGTCTATTTAAGTAAAATCATTTTCCAGATTACATTTCTTCAAGAACGCTGATACCAAGTAGTTGCAAACCATTCTTGATTGTCGTCTGTACAGCATACAGGACGGCTAGTTTAAACGGTTTTTCGGCATTATCAGTCTTCACAATAGATGTACTATGATAGTAAGTATTGAACGTCTGGCAAAGTGAAAAGAGATATGCGGCCAGAACATTCGGCTCAAGCTGAATGGCGGCCTCGAACACAACTTTCGGGAATTGAATGAGCTCTTGCAGAACTGGCCACTCATCATCCGCGTTCGTTATGTTCAGATCCGATAGCTCAACATGCGCTACCCCGACCTTCTTCAAGATTGAAGAGATTCTGGCATACACATATTGAATATACGGACCGGTTTGGCCTTCGAAAGCAATCGACTTTTTTGGATCAAAGTGAATCGCCTGGGTTCTGCCATACTGGAGTATAAAATACTTCAGCGCAGCATCACCGATAGCTTTCGCCCGCTTGGCAAGCTCATCGGACCCGAGATCAGGAAACCGGCTTTTGAGACCTTCAGCAGCGAGTTCGTGCATGCTTTTAATTAAATCATCAGCATCAACAACCGTTCCTTCTCTGGACTTCATCTTACCTTCCGGCAAGTAGACCATTCCATAGCTCAAGTGATACATCCGTTCACCATAGGGCAAGCCCATGATGGTGCACGTATTGAACACCTGTTGCATTTGCAGATCCTGTTCGCCACCAATGCAATAAATGGAGTAGTCCAGATTAAATTCCCTGAATTTCATTCCGGCAAGATTGATATCCTGCGTGATGTAAACGGATGTTCCATCAGAGCGCAAAACAATCTTGTCTGTAAAGTGCTTTACGTGAATCTGGCTTAACGGGGCAATGATTGCTCCGTCGGGCCGCTTGATGAGGTGACCTTGCTCAAACGCTTGGTAAATCAGGTCTTTGCCGCCCTGATAGATTTCTGATTCGTGGTAAATTTTTTCGAAATCTACACCCAGAGCTTTGTAGGTTTGGTCAAAACCTTGATACACCCAATCATTCATCTTTTTCCAGAGGACAACTACCTCTTGATCACCAGCTTCCCACGCCTGAAGCATCTCCTGCGCCTCTTTCATCAAAACCGATGCTTTGAGAAATTCGGTTTCGGCGTTCTTCTTCTGCTGATCATTCATGTCCGAAGTATCGATGCCATGTTCGACGTAATAGCCTTTCTTCTCTTCTTGAAGATTCTTGTCAAACAAAACATAGAATGACCCCACGAAATGGTCAGGTTTCACGCGCTCGCTTTCCGGCGTCTTTCCATTTCCCCAATGCTCGTAGGCATACATTGACTTGCAGATGTGTATCCCCCTGTCGTTAATCAAGTTTGCCTTGATTACCGTAAAGCCAACGGCTTGAAGCATTTTTGCGCAGGAATATCCGACAAGCGCGTTCCGAACATGTCCAAGATGCTGCGGCTTATTCGTGTTCGGTGAAGAATATTCCACCATAACCCGTTTGCCGTCACCGACCTCGGAAAATCCGAACTGGCTTGGGGACGATGCAATTTCCTTAAGAAACTGCTCCGCCACTTTTGCGTGGTCAAAGGTGAAGTTGCAGTATGGACCTTCAGCGGTAACAGAGGTTACCAACCCAAATGGTTTGAAACCTTTTATGATCTCAAGCACAATTTGGTGCGGCGGCTTTTTCACCTCCTTTGCCAATCCAAAACAGGAAAAGGCAATGTCTCCTGTAACGTGCGCGGGCGGTTTCTGTAAGTCATTCGGCGAATTGACAGCGTCAATGCCAATGACAGATGAAACCAGGTGTTTTACGTCTTGGAACATCGTTAGCCATACCTTGCTAACGGCTTGGCCTGACACTAATTCTTTAAGTTGCATAGTGACTCACTCCTTATATTGCTATTCATCAACATTTCGAATGTATTGACAAGGTTCGTTCTCTGAAAAATACCTTTTCAAAGAATATGAAACCGTACACTTCTTACTCATTTTTGTCAAGCGGGGTGTGATGGAGTATTA
>Ga0210017_1004012_pt1 | contig 12217 bp, 12 predicted proteins | sample CryGeyCG2014_020_FD_183966 | JGI IMG/M metagenome (GOLD analysis project Ga0210017, IMG submission 183966) | Groundwater microbial communities from aquifer - Crystal Geyser CG08_land_8/20/14_0.20 (SPAdes) (version 2) | ecosystem: Environmental > Aquatic > Deep subsurface > Groundwater | place... | reverse complement strand
AAGTTATTTATGGTTGATAAAAATCAAGAGGGCAGTTAAACGAAGTAGTTCGGTTATTTTAAGTTAGCTGAAATTTTGACGGCTATGTGAGATGATGAATAATGAAAAGAGAAGTTTTAAAAAAAGAATTAGATAAAATTGTCGGTATTAGTAAAGAATTTGGCGTAGAAAAAGTGTTTTTGTTTGGTTCATGTCTCGAAGATACCGAAGCGGCACATGACATTGATATCGCAGTAAGAGGAATTAAACCGAGAGACTTTTTTAGGTATTATGGAAAAGTTTCTATGGTCGTAGATGATGAGGTTGATATAGTTGATTTAGATGATCTGAGGGAGCATCTTTATAAAAGAATTTTATCTAAGGGGAAGGTTATATATGAAAGAGGAGTATAAAGAATTAAGAGAAGATGTATTAGATGAGGAAAAGGTAATTGAAGAAGCCTTAGAGAGACTTTCTAAAGTCGTGAACAAATTTGATGCCCATAAAGAAGATTATTCTACAGAACCAGCAATGGGGACTTATTTAATGAATTTTTATAATGGGATAGAGAATATTTTAAAGCGCATAACCAAAGAGTACTACTTGACTATGCCTAAAGGAGAGAGTTGGCATAAAGAGCTTCTTGCTTTATCATTCAATCCTCCTTCAGGTAAGATTGCAGTATTTAATCAGAATATAGTAGAAAGGCTACACCCCTATAGAAATTTTAGACATCGGTTTATAAGTGGATATGGCTTTCAATTAAAGGGCGTGCTCTTTTTCAACTTGAAATTTCCGCCAGAGTTGTGCATAAACAAAGTAGTTCGGTTATTTTGAGTTATATGAAAATTGGACTCTATTTAAAGAGGGAAATCAAAGATTTTCTAAATTCGTCTATCGGTGAACTTCTTTTATCCGCAAATCGTTATATAAAATGGCGGTGTTAAGTTGGAAGAAGAATAAATGAAGGAAAAAGATTTAAAAATCATGGAATTAGAGTTTAACGAAGCATTAAAAAGAATAGTTGCTGAAGAATTAAGAGGAAATAATCCCGTGCCTGATATACTCGGCTTTTTACACCTCAGGCATTTATTCAGTTCTGATTTTTCCTCTAAGCTAGAAGGTTTATTAATGGAGTATGGAAAAAGAACTTGTATGCCGAAGCCCTTATTAAAAATAGATGTACCAAAAGCAAATTTTACTATTAGGCCAATGGCGAGACCAACTACAGAAGACTGGCTGATATATGAAGCAATTACTGATTATTTATCAAAAAGGATATTAAGAAGGAGTAAGAAAATATGTAAAAGGAGTTTTAGCATTTTGAATTTTAAAATCCCTAATGACAAAAGAACAAATGCATGGTTAAAATTTGATAAAATATCCAGAGATTTCTATAAAAGGGAGTATAAATTTGCTGTCACTACTGATATAACAGGATATTATGAAAACATTAATTTGGAAGAATTGAGGAAGAGAATCATTGATTATTTAGAAGGAGATAAAGGTGGAGAAAAACTGACAAATACCCTTTTTATTCTATTAAGAAAATGGAGTGATGAACGCATATCGGGATATGGTTTACCTCAGGGCCCTCCAGCCTCGTCATTTCTTGCAGATGTTTTTTTAGATTATGTAGACAGCAAAATGGAAAAATATAAAGGATACTTTCGTTATATGGACGATATTAGGATATTCTGCAAGAAAGAAATTGAGGCTAAGCTTGCACTTGAAGATCTTACAATAGCATTGAGAAATCTGAAGCTTAATATAAACGCTAAAAAGACAGATATATTATATGCTAAAGAGATAGAAGAAAAACTTTTTGATCCTCACAAGCTAGTCCTAAATATAATAGAGCGGATAATGAAGTCTGGAAATAGAAAGTTGATACAAGGAAATGTCATTCTTGCATTAATGAGACTTGTTGAAAATGCCTTTTCAAATGATGCATTTGAAAATACACATTTGAATTTTGCCTTATATCGATTAAGTATTTTACATAATAGTGGTTTTGATTATGATAAAAGAGGGATAATTAAAGAAATCATGGAGAATTTTGTTTCAAAACCTCATCATACTGGATTATTTTGTGATTTTCTGTCATTGTTTCCAAACAATGGAACAATACCCAAATTTTTAATGCCATTTTTAAAATCAAAAAATAATATTTATGAATGGCAAGAACTGAAAGTGTTGCAATCCCTCCTCAGATTTAATTTTAAAGCAAGCCAGTCAGATATTAATTTTTTTCTCAGTTCTGCCCGAAATTCCAATAAGCACTATGCTATTCGTGCATTTTACTTCTTGTTAACAGGAAAACACGGGAGCAACAGAGATAGAAACTTAATAATTGATAGTTACGACAGTTTATCTAATATTTATGCCAAAATGGCAGTAATTTTAGCTGTTCAAGAATTAGGATCGCCAACTCGTAATGATTTTTATACGCATATTAAACGAAATGAAAATAATGAGGATATCAATCGATTTATTGAGTATGTGAAGTCTTTATCAAAATCGATCTACTTCTTAACAACAGAGAGGCCAAAAATAGAAACTTATGAAGATCTTGAAAAATCATTTTATGAATCTATTTGATTCTTCAAAGGTAACCTTGTGAACACACAAATCGTTGTGCCAAATTCTGCTGAAATTAAAGACATATTGAGGAGGTAAGTTAAGGATGAATGAAAAAGTAGTGAGTTACGAAGCAGATCTTAATCAAGAATATGAAACACTTACCGAGAAACATGGAACTATAAAATCTCAGTTAGAGAAGACATTATCCCATTATTTAAAAGAGAGGAAAGGGAAACCAGTTACGATTCAAGGACCTTATGGTTCGGGTAAAACTCAACTTTTGTATCATTTGTTTAAATTTACTTGGAAAAATGGTGGTATAGGTATATATACCCACTTAGAAAAGATTATTTCGGAAAGAGAGATAGGTCCCTCAAAGTACGCTGACTACCTAAGAGAGCTTGTAAACGAAGAGGTAGATTTACTTAGAAAAAGCGAATCAAAATTAATGGCTGGTAAAGTAAAAGATTATGCTATTAGTCGCATAGAACAAATAAACGGAGAGAATAGTTGTATTGTCCTTTTTATAGATGAAATTGAGCAAAGGTATAAATTATTAGATGAAACAGTTAAGACAGATGATCACAGTCCAATGAGGGAAGTGATAGCAAGGGTTAATAAGGGCGAAAGTGGATTTTATTTAATTCTTGCATTTGCTCCAGTTTCTTTTTATGAATTTAGCAAGGGAGAAGCTCAAACTGGTAGATTTCTTCCAATAATATTACCTATAGTTGAACCTAAAACTTTTAGAAAGAAATTTAAAGAAATTGGTAATCTGATTTGGTGGGTGGGTAGAGGGAGGTATAGAGGTATATTAAGAATACAAGACATTCTTAAGACTAACGTGCCTGATATTAATAAAATTTCTAAGAAAGAACTTTTTGATGTCTGCCATAGTATTGGCTCGATTGGGGGTGTTCCGGCTTTGGACTTTGAAAGCATCGACAAAATTGATGCTTTTGAGGATTTCAGGAGTTTTCTCATTCCTGTAGAGCCAAAAGAGAGTGGAGGCGAGATACATAGTGGAGCTATCAAAATTGTCGAGAAATGCGAACTTTATGAAGACAAAAAACATAATTTAAATGATGTTCTTGAAAAATCGCTGAGAAGTTCTGAAGTATCAGAAGTAACGAATATTAGTTATTACCTTTCAGTTATACTCGATGGCCTTTCTACTTCTGAGGGTAAAGTACCTTTGTTCACCAATGCAGACGACTGGAAAGAATTGTTGAATATGGTTGAGGATATCATGCTTGAATTCGGGGGAGAAAATAAGTTAGCGTTAGAGGACTTGAGAAAACTTCGCGATAACAACATTTCAAATTTTTCCTATAAAATTCGCCGTAATGCAGAAAATATAGGTGTCTTGCAGGAAGGGTATTGTATTGCTCCTAAATTTCTTCACACTCTATTCCCTTTTCCAATAAGTTCTCCTAACCTCATTTCAGATAAGAAAATAGAAGAGCAAAGAGAAAATTTAGGAGATCAAACATATCTTGGAAGAGAAGAATATAAGGGGATTTCTATATTCTTCTTTCTGAATGAGAATAAAATAAGAGATTTTTTAGTTCAAGAAAGTAAGAATTTTCTCAAAGAAACAAAAGGGTTAGTTGCTGTTAATTTAGGCAAGAGTAAAATAAACAATGTCCCAAAATTAGCACGATGGCTTCAGAATCAAGGAAGGCTTAAAATAATTACACCCAGTGGGGCTCTCATGGATTTTCTCGTAAGTTTTTTCTATTGGGTAAGAGATGAAAAAAGAGAAAATCTTCCGATAAATAGTCTATCTGAAAAACTTACAGAGAATCAATCAATACCAGAAAAAGATAAGGTAAGAAAGATTGCATACTATAATTCGAGAGTGAAGGAATATTTTGATAGTGAGTTACCAAAATTACCCAGTTCAAAATATATATTGAGCAATAAGACAGGTTTTGATGACTTTAAGACGGGTCGTGTAGGATTTGTCCCAGAAATCACAGGCTTTTCTTTCGTAGATGGTAAAAATGATTGGGAGGTTATATATAGATTTAGGGACGAATTTGAAAAAACACAATTTATACGTAAGGAAAGTACTAATGAAAAAACAGGTGTACCATCCGCTGTCGAAAAACTTGTGGTTGTAGATAAAAAGATAAAAGGCATCACAACTGGAGCCGTATTGAAGAGAATAAGTCATAGCTTCAGTAAATATCTCCCAGATTTAAATGAAGTAGTGGGCGAAATAAGCAAAGATGAGTTCATAACAATTCCTGCAGATGATGATTCTGAACAAATATTTGAAGGAATTTTTCTTTATCTTAAAGAATGGAAAGACCCCAGTAAAGCTGGGGAAAAATTTCGGGAAGTAAAATCTCATTGGGATGAGCTTAGAAGCAGAATTGATGAACTTTCTAAAAAAATGAGAGAATTTGAGAAATTGACAGATGAAAATAGCCTTCTAACTCATAGGTTAGAAGCAGATAAAGCTATAATTGTAAACATTGGAAAAATATTGAGTAATTACCAAACTAAAATCTCGCCCTATACAAAATTTCTTCTTTCTACATTTATAGAGAAAACTGTAGAAGTAGTGGAACCAAAGCTAAATGAAATCGAAAAAAGATTTAGTGAATTTCAAAATAGTGTAAAAGATAAAATAGAAGAATACAAAAGTGCATTTGAAAATGTTGAAGCTTTTGAGAAGGATACCTTTGTGTGGATAAATAAAAGCAAAGACGAAATCTCAAAAGAGTTCCAACAAGAATTTAAGGATGTTTGCCAAGATTTCACTAAGGAAGGAAAAATAGACCTTGAGAACGTTCCCGATGCTGAATTGTTCATTGTAAGCGTAGAAGAAATTGCTGATAAACTATGCATATTGGGGGGAATAAATGAATGCATAAAGCAATGTAAAACAAAGGCACTGGAAATCAATAAGAAATTGGGCGAATGGGAGGCAAAATAAAATGTTATTGAGCTATACTGAACTCCGTGAAAAAACCAACAAAATACAAGAAAGGCTCAACGCCTGTGCTAAAATGCTTGAAGGAATTAAGCCTGAAGAAATAGGGAAATATGAAAATCCTCAATATCATATGTGGTCTGGAGAAATAAAAGATTTGGAAGGATTCACGGAGCGCCTGGAGGAGTGGTTAAATCAACCACCTGTAGCAGAGGCTAAAAGGTACTTATTGGATCTTAAAAAATGGGCAGAATCAGAGGAGAAAATCTCTCTGGAAGAAATTGAAAAAGATTGGAGATTCCTTTCTGATAATATTGAAGAAATAAAAGAAATACATAAACAGATAAAAGACATCGGATATGAAAGTATTAAGAAGAAAACCTCAACATGGGTTCTTAGGAGGGTTATCGAAAAAGATATAAGCGAAAAGGCGAAAAATTGGGCAACCAATACTAATAAGTTTGCGAATGGTTTAAAACAAATTGAAGATAAAAAAATGGAATCTAATTTAGCGGAAGAAGTAAAAAAGGATATTATTAGGGAACTTTTTAAAATAGATAGCTTTGATAAAAATAACAAGAAAATAATAGAGAACTATCACGAATTAATAGATAGAACCGAGAATATGATTAAGAATAAACCTAAGGGAATTAGCGAAAAAGCCGTGATAAAAACATACGACATAAAGAAAAAAGATATGGGAATTGAAGAAAACTTTTCTACAGTAAGTAAAATAATAGAAGAAATCAAAGGTCACTTAATCAATTTAGAATGGGTAATGGAATTCACCAACTTTAACGATTACAATAGGGTTTGGAGAGAAAAACGGGATGCAATAAAAAAGAATGACTTAGAAACCATCTCTAAGGCACTCGATGATGCCACTCAAAAAGCCAACTGTTGGAAAAATTCTAAGAAAAAAGAAATGAACAATGCACTTTCTAGAATAGAAAGAATGGAGAAGAATGTAGAAAAAGAGGAACTTAATAAGAAATTTACATCTCTGAGAGGACAAGTAGAGGTCATTGATTGGAAAAAACCTAACGTGGAGTCTCTTCATAATATTGCATCTCAATTAGACACTCTGAGGAAGCAATTCCGAGAAGAACTTATTAAAAAATTACAAAATAATGAAGATGCCGCCTCAATAATTGAAGAACCAGAAATAATTGAGGATTTAGGCCAGAAGAAGGGATGGGGTTTCGATAGGTTTTTCAAAGCATTAGAAGTTGTTTTGCGCAGTGGTGTCATTGAGATAAGGATGGTGGAGGAAGAATGAAAGAGAAAGAAGAGTTTGAGTTTCATAGGAAAATGAAAAAATTTGAGGGTGAATATCTGGTTAAAACTGATTGGGGCAAGATAGTTGTAACCTTGGAGACTATACCTAATTACGCAGGAGGAAAAGGTCGTCCAGATGAAATTCTCGTCCTAAAGATTGAATTTGGTATCTTAGGTACCAATGTTCAATTATCAGTTCCAATACTTATTGAATTAGAGAAAATCGGTTATGCTGGAGCAGAAGAAGACCTTAATAAATTCTGCAAGCGAAGCATTTCTGGTGAACAAAAAAGTTATCTTGAGATTCCTATGATCATTGTTGGAGGGAATGATTGTATAAAACTGAAAAGTCAACAGAAGCAATTGTCTGCCCAAGTTAATATAACACAAGTGCCAAAGAGGATAGTTAAATGAGCACATTAAAATTGCAGAACCACGCACAACAGGAGATGGAAAGGGAAATCAAAGGTTCCCTCCAAATTGCCTTCGGTAAACTTCTTTTACACCGAGGACATTATGTGCAATTACTCTCTAACTCTTAGGGTGATGAAATGGGAGATAAAAAAAAGAGGAATATTGTCTTAACCGGATTTATGGCGAGCGGGAAATCTGCGGTGGGAAAGGAACTGGCAAAAAGATTAAAAATGGATTTTGTTGATACCGACAATCTGATTGAAGAAAGAGAAGGGATGGAAATCTCCCGAATTTTCCGGGAGAAGGGGGAGTCCTATTTTAGAGATGTTGAGACTAAGATTGTTAAAGAGGTGGCTGAATACAAAAATTCGGTTATTGCTACCGGTGGAGGAGTAGTCTTAAAAGAGGAGAATATGCGGGCGTTAAGGAAAAACGGAACGATTATCTGTCTTTCCACCAATCCTGCTACAATTCTGAAAAGGACTTCCCGGAATCAGTTAAGGCCGCTTTTGGAAGGAGAAAGAGAAAAAAAGATTAAGGATTTATTGGCTTTTCGGGCGCCTTATTATCAAAAAGCGGATTTTACCGTTGATACCAGTGACTTAACTGTTGAGCAGACCGTAGAGAAGATAATTAAATTTCTAAATGAGAAAAATGGAAATTGTGAAAGTTAATTTAGGCAAACGCAGTTATTCCATCTATCTTGGAGAGAAACTGTCCCGGATTGAGAAATGGATTAGCCGAAATTGTAAAGTATGGTATAATAAAGGAGAAAAGTGTTGAAAATAAATTAAAAAATGAAAAACTTGGAAGAACTGAGAAAAAAAATAGATGTCCTTGATTTAAAATTGGTTCATTTGCTTAATGAAAGAGCGAAGAAGGTTCTGGAAATTGCCCGGATTAAGCAAAAGAAGGGGGAAAATTCTTACGACCCGGCTCGGGAGAAAAAAATCTTAGAGCGTCTTTTAAAGGAGAATCGAGGACCCCTTTCCAATGCTTTTCTGGTTGAGATTATTAAAGAACTCTTGAATAATTTCCGCAATCTGCAAAAGAGGGAAAAGATTGTTTATTTGGGGCCGCCGGCTACTTTTACCCATCTTGCGGTTCTAAATGTATTCGGAAAAAGAGCGAATCTTGTTCCGGCAAAGAGTATTACCGAGGTTTTTATCGTAGTTGAAAAAGGACAGGCTACTTTTGGAGTAGTGCCCATAGAAAATTCCACCGAAGGAATTGTGAGCCATACTTTAGATATGTTTTTAGATTTCGACCTTAAAGTTTCTGCCGAAGTGATGTTGAAGGTTTCTCATCATCTTCTCTCTAAAGGAAGTTTAAAAAAGATAAGAAAAGTTTATTCTCATTCTCAGGCGATTGCTCAATGCCGGCACTGGTTAGAGGAAAATCTCCCGACGGCAAGGTTAATTGAGGTTGAATCTACCGCAAAAGCGGCAGAACTGGCGGCAAAGGAAGCCGGGACCGCGGCAATTGCTTCCGACGTTGCGGCTTCTCTCTATCACCTTAAGATTGCAGCTAACCATATTGAAGATTCTTTGCATAATTTTACCCGGTTTTTGGTGATCGGGACGGAATTTGCCAGGAGAAGCGGCCAGGATAAAACCTCTATCCTTTTTTCCATCAAGGATAGGGTAGGGGCTCTTTATGATATGCTAACCCCGTTTCGTAAATACGGTATCAATCTTACCAAAATTGAATCAAGGCCGACCAAGCGAAAAGCATGGGAATATGTTTTCTTTGTTGATTTTCTTGGGTATAAGGATGACGAGAAGGTGAGAAAAGCGCTTTCGGAATTGGAAAAAGATTGCCTTTTTCTGAAAATTTTTGGTTCTTATCCTGTCGGAGATTGAAAGGAGAAATAAAATGATTTTAACGCTAAAGAAAGGGACCACGCAAAAAGGTATTGAGCAAATTTGCCATAAGATTACGAAATTAGGTTTTAGTTTCCATATTTCTAAAGGGAAAGAGAGAACAATTATTGGGGTGGTGGGGGAGAATGCCATTGCCAAAAGGGAAATTTTTGAAAGTTTCTTCGTAGTAGATTCTATCACTCCTATCTCCAAACCGTATAAATTAGTCAGTAGGGAGTTTAAAAAAGAGAATACGGTAATTAAAGTAAAGAAGGTCAAAATCGGAGGAAAGAAAATTGTGGTAATTGCCGGGCCCTGTTCAATAGAGACCGAAAAACGGCTTTTGGAAATTGCCGGGATTGTGCAAAAGGCAGGGGCAGTCATCCTGCGGGGTGGCGCCTTCAAACCGCGTACCAGCCCTTATTCTTTCCAGGGTTTAGGGGAAAAGGGTTTGGAGTATTTAGCAAAAGCAAGCAGGATAACCGGTCTTCCCGTGGTTACCGAAGCCAGAGATACCAGCCAGTTGGAATTAATTTCTCGTTATAGCGATATTATTCAAATTGGCGCCAGGAATATGCAAAACTTTGATCTCTTAAAAGAAGCGGGCAAAATTAAAAAACCTATTCTCCTGAAGCGGGGGATGTCGGCAAAAATAGAGGAATTCTTGATGTCGGCCGAATACATCCTTTCCCGGGGCAATAATGATGTTATCCTTTGCGAACGGGGAATTAGAACCTTTGAAGATTCAACCCGTTTCACTTTGGACTTATCCAGCGTTCCTCTGATTAAGAGGTTAAGCCATCTTCCGATTATTGTTGACCCCAGCCATGGGACCGGAAGAAGAGAGCTGATTCTTCCGATGAGTATGGCCGCAATTGCCTCCGGAGCCGATGGTTTAATGATTGAGGTCCATTCCAGACCAGAAGAGGCCCTCTCCGACGGTTTTCAATCGCTTCTCCCCAAGGATTTCCGGAGATTGATGAAAGAGATGCGCGGAATTGTCAAAGTTTTCAAAAGAAGCATCTAACATAAATTAGCCGAGTAATCCCTGCTTCTGCAGGGACGGCAACTACATAAATGGAAAGAGTTATAACCTTGCCAAGAATATCTTTCTACAGTCAGATCTTTAAACAATTATTAGAAAATTTAGGAGCAAAAGTAATGTTACCGCCCCCGATAACAGAAAAAACAATAAAATTAGGAGTTAAGTATAGTTCACCGATGATGTGCCACCCGTTTAAAGTTACCTTAGGTTCTTTTATTGAGGCTTTAGAAATGGCAAAAAAGAAAGGAATAAAATTAACTTATTTAGGTATCGGAACTTCTAATGTTTGTGTGACTTCTTGTAGATTTCAGCAATATTTTGAGATACAAAAAAAGATCTGCGAGGATTTAGGATATGATTTTGATACGATCTTCATCGAGAGAAAGGGAAGTATTTTCTTTGGTGTTCTCTCGACTTTTAAAAGGGTAAATCCCAAAAATTCATATCCAAAAGTTATTAAAGAACTTATCAAAGCTGTTAAACTAATGTATCAAGAAGAAAAAAAGAACGAATATTTTGATGGGCATGATCAGGAAAAAATAAAAATAGGAATTGTAGGAGAATTCTATACTGTCATTGAAAACAGTATTAATTACGACATTTTTAATAAATTAAGAAATATGGGAGTTAATGTCCACACCTTTGTTAAATGTACCAGTGAATTGAAAAGGGGATATAAGGGATATAAAGAGGAAGTGCCGATGAGCTTTGTAAAAGAAGCAAAAAAATATTACAAGGGGACGTTCAGGGCTCACGGAGATTCTTCTCATCATGCTTTATATTTTTATAAACACCATAATTTTGATGGTGTTATTCATTTGATGCCTTTAAGTTGTATGCCTGAAGCGACTTCAGAAATGATTATGGATTTAGCTGCTAAAAGATTAGATTTACCGTTATACAGATTTGAAATTGATGAGACAAATTCTGAAGCTAATGTTAATACGAGACTTGAGGCGTCTGTTGAATTGTTACAAAGAAAAAAGGGAATAAAATGAACGGCTATCTGGGTTGTGATATCGGAAGCGTAAGTGCAAAGATGGCAGTTATCGATGATGATACAAATGTCTTAGCTATGGTTTATCTGCAGAACAAAGGTTTGATTGAAACAGTAAAAAAATGTTTGGCAGAAATAGAAAATCAATTAAACAGCACAGAAATAAAAGCGGTTGGTTGTGCGGGGAGTGGAAGGGAATTTACAAAGATTCTGTTGGGTGGGGATATAGCAAGAACAGAAATTTTAGCTCATACAATTGGAACGATGCATTACTATCCAGATGTAAATACGATCTTTGACATCGGGGGAGAAGACTGTAAAATTATAACTTTAGAGAATGGAATCTGGAGAAATTATATCATGAATAATATTTGTGGAGCAGGAACAGGGGCGATGATTGAATCTATTGCAAGAGCCTTAAATATCAAGACCGAAGACGTTGGCGATTTAGCTCTAAGAAGTAGAATATCCTTAAGTTTTCCCGGAAAATGTGGAGTTTTATGTCAATCAGCGGTTGTTTCAAGAAAAAATAAAGGTGCGAATAATGAAGATATTTTAATGGGCGTTTGCCGAGCCTTAATTAACAATTATCTTACTTTAGCAAAATCAATTGAACTTAAACCACCCTATGTTTTTCAGGGAGCTACCGCAAACAATAAAGCTTTAGTAAAAGCTTTGGAAGAACAACTCAATCATAGAGTAATCGTGCCTGCATACTGCGAGTCAATGGGAGCGATAGGCATGGCTATTTTAGCGAGAGAAAACAAACCGGAAGAAACCAATTTTAGAGGTTTTGCAATCAGAGATTTAGACCTAAAATCAGAAACATTTATTTGCGAGGATTGCCCCAATAATTGCGAAATAACTAAAATATTAATTGAAGATGAACCAATTGCATATTTAGGTAGCAGGTGTGGGAAATACAATGAAGCACTCTATTATTGTCAATCAGGCAAGAACTCTGAAAGGAATTATTAAACTTCCCGGTGATAAATCAATCAGTCACCGGGCTCTTATCTTTGCTTCACTCGCGATCGGGCAATCTATTATCAGGGGAATTTCCCAATGCGAAGATTGTTTTTCTACCTTAAAATGCCTGAAAGATTTAGGGGTTA
>Ga0210017_1004002_pt1 | contig 12237 bp, 5 predicted proteins | sample CryGeyCG2014_020_FD_183966 | JGI IMG/M metagenome (GOLD analysis project Ga0210017, IMG submission 183966) | Groundwater microbial communities from aquifer - Crystal Geyser CG08_land_8/20/14_0.20 (SPAdes) (version 2) | ecosystem: Environmental > Aquatic > Deep subsurface > Groundwater | place... | reverse complement strand
TTGTGGAAGTAATCGCGGAACCAACGCGGAAGCAGGGAACGGTTTAAAACCGTTCCCTGCAAAAGCAATCGCGGAACTACGCGGAAAGAAAAAACAAGGAAGTTCTCGACTGGGTTTACATGGTTGGGCGCAATGCCCGCTCGAACAATAACATGTCCCGAGCTTGTCGAGGGATATTCTTCGAGCGAACGCTTTGAGCTGTAACATGTAAGCAAAGTCGAGAAACTAAGAGGGCTTGGTGTGCTTGAATAATATTAATATGAATAAAATATTTTATTTTGTAAGAATCTTTGCTATATGCGCGCTTATGCTTTTATGCATCTGCACTATCACCCTTTGTTATGCGCAAGAGCAGGATATCGCCGAGAGTTTTGGCCTGTACAGCAAGGGGATAGGTTATTATCATGAAGGCAAATTATATGAAGCGCAGGAGATTCTGGAACGGGCAGTGAGGCTTGACCCCAGGAATGACGAGGCCCAGGGGTATCTGGACCTGGTTAACGCAGAGATCAGTATGCGCGAAAAGGGAAAACTGGATTCTTACCAGGGCCAGTCAGAATTAAAAAGAGAATCAGATTTTGATAATACTACTGCATTTGTAGGGGCGGGTTTAAAACCCGCCCCTACAGAACCTGCGCCTGAAATAGAGCCGGACGAGGGATCTAATAATCCGGAATACCATTCTGAAGAAGAGGCTGTTGAAAGCAGGCCTAAAAATAAAGGCAATATAAGAGGCGAATATAAGATGTCAGTAGGCGTGGCAGGAGATGATTTTATCTGGAAAAAGGCCAATGGGGACTATAATGAGAGAAATTTTAGGATGATAGACCATAATTTTCCTAAAACCAATACATTTGACACAAGAGTATTTGACAGATTAAAGGTAGTATTCGATACAAATCCGGAAAATAACGGCTTGAATTTTCATTCAGATATTACAGTAGATCCGTGGAGCTTTACGGGAAAGACAGAGAAATTTACTGTCACAAGCGATGATACTGTTGATAGAGTAGAGCTACAGCTTAAATACTGGTCCAATACGAGAAGCACTATTAACGAGAAATATTATACACTTGATTACGGCCGCTTGGTTAATGCCGGAGAATATAAAGTAAAAGATGGTAAAGTACAATCTTTCCAAATTTGGAGCGAAGCCTATAGCACGAAGTTCAGCCAATTTACCATACCTGAGCAAAAAATAGATTTTACATTCCAGCCTGTAAGGGAATTATGGTTTGACTATAAAAATGATGATTATAATTTTAAGGTGTTTCCGCTTGCCCTGGAAGACCAGGCGTTATCTTCCGATGACCCTATGGGGCTTTCAAACCACCACATATACTGGGAGCCGAGCCCATGGTTAGATGACTGGGTGTCAGGTAATGAGAATACAGGTTGGGTTACCCCTCGATTTTGGAAGGGACAGTGGTCCAAGGATCTGGCGTTTTTTACAAGAGACAGCGAGGTAAAAAGATTAACAGCTTTAAGAGGTTTTTCATTTAAAGGAGATGTTTTAGATAAGACCAATTTAGCTTTTAGTGTAGCTGCTCCTAAAGGGTTGTGGCAGGATTACGGCGAAATAACTGCTTTGCCCGGCGCAGTAAGAGTGAAGAGCCAGGTAACAGATAAGCTGATATTAGGCACTACTGACACATTTAGGATTGGTTATAAAGATGAGAAAAAGGATTCTATTAATACTGTTTCCGGCCTGGATCTCAGTTATGATTTGACTCCCGGCACCAATATAGCCGGGGAAGCAGCTATGAGTAAAAGCTCGGACGATATAAAAAGTTCTTACAAGACAGAAAAGAATGGAGCGATGGGCCATGTGGGACTTAAACAACAGACAGGCATTGGTGATGTCAGTATTGCCTATACTCATATGGATAAAGCCTTTGAAGCAGGCCTTACAAATTATACGGAAACAAGAAGGGATCAATTCTGGGGCAGGCACATACATTTTAAAAAGCCTCTTGAATACACAAGCTGGGGCTCCAACCCATTGAAATATGATGATATAGACCCATTCAGGATAGGGGACGGCATAGATTCAGGCAGAAAGGCTGTTAATTTCAGGCTTAATACAGAAGAAGCCATGGATGGGAGAACAGACAATCTGATAGATTATAGATGGGTAAGGGATACTGATAATAAGTATGTCGAAGGGGTTTTCAGAGAAGAAAATAAATTTAAAATTACTCAGGACTGGACGTCAAAGTTTTTATTTATATACCACGATCTTCCAAAGACAAAAGGGGGTATAGATCCTATACAGTATGACGCAGATACAGGCGAGTTTTTGACAAATTCCGACGACATCAAAGACGGCGAAGACCCGTCTATGTCCACATATTCTTTCGGCCTGAATTATGAGCCTGAAGAATGGATAAGCGTTTTCGGGATATATGAAAACACAAATGATTCTACGTTTTCAACAGGAAATTATCCGATGGGGCTTTTAAAGGAGACCTCGTTTACTACAGTAACCAGAGACGGAAAGGTTTATACCGAGAGGCTCCCTTATTTATATAACCAGGGATATTTTGATTTGCCGCCATATGAAAGGTTCAATATATACAGGACGGGTATTTCTATAAAACCGGCTCCCGGCCTAGGCATAGAGCTGGATTTCACAAAGAACGATTTTAAATTCAGCCAGAGCATGGACGATAATATGAATCATTTTGGGGTTGGTTTGAAATATGAATTTACCCCCAAGCTCACTGGCTTTTTGAAATACACATTTTCAAAGGCGTATAATCTTTATAGATTAAATACCAGCAGTGATTTAAAGTACCAGAATCATCATAATGTATTTATGGAGTTTGATTACAGCGTTACTGAATACGGGTTTTTGGTGATTCAGCTCGGAGAAGGGTCAGCGGCATCTCCTGTCTGGAGTTATACAGCAAGCCCATTCGGGGATTTTTACCCGACGCTGGATACGCAGCATATACTGCGTATTTATTATAATGGCAGGTTTTAATGTTAATGTAGCTGCAAAGTTTACTTTGCCTTGTGGCAGAGCAAGCTCTGCGGCTACACGTGTATGTTGGCCGCAATGTGGCAGAGCAAGCTCTGCGGCTACACGTGTATGTTGGCCGCAATGTGGCAGAGCAAGCTCTGCGGCTACACGTGTATGTTGGCCGCAATGTTGGCAAAGGTAGTTTTAAAAAAACTAGGAGGCAGTTATGGCTATTAGAAAAGGCAGGATGTACGACAGTTATACTTTTTCAGACCACGAAAGAAAGAATTTTGCGATACTTGAGCTTATCCGCAGAAACGGCCCTATCACGAGAGCTGACATCTCGAAGGTTACGGATCTGAATATAGTAACTGTTTCTAATTATATAAATAACTACATTGACAAGGGATTAATTTCAGAAGGGGGCATGGAGGCTTCTACCGGAGGCAGGAAGCCCACTGTCATTAAGTTAAATGACGACAGCGCACATGCGATAGGGATAGACCTTGGCCACATGGATGCCTCCGGCGCGAATATGATAGGCATGGTTACTAATCTTGCCGGGAAAGTTATAACTAAGGTGAAAAAGCTCAGGACAAAAGATACCATGGATAAGGTGATAGAGAGTTCTCTTGAGCTTATAGACGAATTGTTCAGGAAAAAAGGCGTGGACAAGAATAAAATAAAGGGCGTCGGAATAGGCGTGGGCGGAGTCATAGACGAACATCTTGGCACCGTAAGGGATTCTACCAAGAACGGGGTAAGGGCGAGTTACTTATCTATAAAAGGAATAATTGAACAGAGATTCGGTTTCCCTTCTTTTATAGGAAATGACGCGACATTTGCCGCGTTCGGGGAAAAGATGCATGCGCTTCCGATGGACATACAGGACGCGATTTATATGTATTCGGATGTAGGGAGCGGTATTATTATAAAAGGCGCTATGTATTGCGGCGCTTCAGGAAGCGCGGGAGAGATACGGATTAATTATCCGCGCAACGGAGAATATCTGCAGGCTTCAAAAAATCTATCTTTTCTTCTTCCCATGGGCCTTGACCTTGGCATGGTAAACCAGGCTAAAAAACTCATAAAAGAAGATGACGCTAAGACAATGATAGCAGAATTATGCGGAAATAAGCCGGATAACATTACAGTGGACCGCATAATAGAAGCGGCAAAGGCGGGCGACACTCTTGCGATAGAACTTTTGGAAGACGGGGCCGTGAATCTCGGGATAAGGATCGCGTATCTTGTAAATTTATTTAATCCAGAGATAGTAGTTATAGGCGGAGGCATAGAAAAAGCGGGAAGCTTGCTTTTAGAGCCGTTAAGAAGGACTGTAAGAAAATGGGCATTTGAAGAACCTGCGAATGTTGTTAAAATAATCCCAGCGAGGCTGGGAGAGGATTCTGTAGCATTAGGCGCAGCAAGTGTTGTGATAAGGGATATTTTTATACAGGCATAACCTATTTTAGAATTAGAAAGGACGTGGATTAATGCAGCAAGAAAAGAATCAGCCAGCCCGCCATATCACAGCCCGCGAAGACTGTGTTCCTATTTTTCAAAAAGCCATATACAGCATAGGAGGGCTTGTTAATAGCCTTCAGGCTGCCGCTCTTGGGGCGATGGTCATTGTTTTAAACATCGGATTAGGCGTGAATCCCGCTTTAGTAGGCCTGGTGGGAGCTATTCCCCGTATTATCGACGCCATATCAGATCCTGTTACCGGTTACTTTTCAGATAATTTTCGATCCAAATGGGGGCGCCGCAGGCCCGTTATATTCTTTGGAGCGATTACCGGGGGGCTTTTCTACGCATTGATGTTCCAGCTATATAAGGGGCATAGCGAAATGTTCTATTTTTGGTATTTTGCGGGGTTCCAGATTCTCTATTTCCTTGGATTTACCTGTTTTTCAATTCCATGGATCGCGTTAGGGTATGAAATGACACCCGATTATCATGAGCGGACACGGCTGCAGGGGGCTAGTAATTTTATCGGTCAAATTGCATGGGTGGTCGCTCCCTGGTTCTTCAAAATCATGGACAATAAGAGTATGTTCACAGATATTGTTCATGGAGCGCGAATCCTTTCAATAGCCCTTGGCGCCTTTATAGTGGTTGGCGGTATACTCCCGGCTATTTTTAATAAAGAGCGTTTCCATGACTTGCCGAAACCTCAAAGAGAAAAGGGGCCCTGGAATGTTACGAAAGACTTCTTTAAGGGTTTTGCGGTTACTTTCAAATCTCGTCCATTTGTCAAGCTTTGCGCTGTAACATTCTTGATCTTCAACGGATTCATGCTCGCTTCCGCCTTCTCTGCCTATGTTATTTTCTTCTATGTTTATCACGGCGATTATTCAAAAGGCGGGACATTGCTCGGCTGGTTTGGATCGTTCAGTTCCATTTGCACTTTCTGTGTCATTTTCTTAGCCACATGGATCTCCACAAAGATCGGGAAGCGAAACACCTTTATAATTACCATCTCTATTTCGATCATCGGTTACGCTTTAAAATGGATAGGGTATAATCCTAGCCATCCATATTTACTGCTGATCGCTGCTCCGTTCATAGCGTTTGGCCTGGGATCGCTCTTCACGCTGGTCGGCTCTATGGTAGCAGATGTCTGCGACCTTGACGAACTTAAAACCGATACGCGCAGAGAAGGGATGTTTGGCGCTGTTTACTGGTGGATGGTAAAACTGGGATTGGCAGTTTCATCGCTTCTCTCCGGAATCCTCCTCAATGCGACCGGCTTTAATATTGCATTAGGCGCTAACCAAACAGCTAAAGCTTTATTGTATATGCGGCTTTGCGATATTGGCATTCCTATCGCGACCTCTTTAGCTGCTATTTTCATTATTATGACCTTTGACATCTCAGAAACTAAGGCATATGACATTCGTAAGCAGATCGAAAGACGGAGAGAAGAAAGACGGAGAGAAGAAAGGCGAAGTGAAGAAAGACGAGAAGAAGAAAGGCGGAGGGAAGAAAGACGAAGAGAAGTGTAATATAAGCTTCAATAGAGCTTCCATTCCTGAGTATATAAGTTATTCATAGCCTTATTAGCATGAGGTTAGGAGAAGATTCTGTGGTATTAGGCGCGGCAAGCATTGTAATAAGAGACGTTTTTATACAAGCCTAACTCTGTAAGTTTGTAACAGTTCAGTTGTAGAAGAACTCTGACAGGACGCGTTGTTTGGAGCAGCGAAGCGAGCTTCAGCGGGCTTCGCGTAGATAAGCTTTGGCGCGGAGCTTCCTTCGGCTTGGTTCGACTGCGCTCACCACAAGCCGCTCAGGACAGGCCGCTCCGCTGCTCCAATATTGCTTATAGAGCTGAACTATTACGTAAGTATACACTCTGACATTGTCAGAGTGTATACTTACAGTATCATAACCGTATCATTTGATAAAAATTCAATAAAATTTGACAAAATAATAATAATATGATATACTTCTCAATTATCTAAGGATGTAGAGATTGGGCAAGCTTTGCAACTACATTATTTGGAGAAGAGATGCGTATCAAAAAGCATATCATATTAGCATATTTCTTTGTAATTGCTACAGTTACAACAGGATATCCTACCGTATCATCTGCATATAATCAATCACAAGAAGACATAACACAATATATAATAGATATATCCAAGGATATTTACAATTCTATCCCAAAACCTGATCAATCTGTTTTGTATAACTCAAAAGGCGAGGTAAAGCTAAAGCTTTTTCTTTCTCCTTGGGGAGAGCTTAAAGATGTCTATGTTTCCGAGTCTTCAGACAATAGAGAATTAGATAACCTATGCTTAAAGACAGTTTGGATGTATAAAAGATACCAGCCATTTCCAGAGGCTTTAGGGAATAAAGATTTGTGGATAGATGTGCCGATAATATTTGATATTAGCGGAACTTACGCTGAAGTAGAGGAGGGTTTAAAACCCTCCTCTACAAATGTTCGCGGAACCGGATATTCTTCGAGCGGGCAGGCAAAACAAGCGGGCCTGGGAGTAATAAATCTAGATATTAACAACGCAATTGATATAGCATTGGAAAATCATATGGCCGCAAAGATAGCCCAGGAAGAGATAGAGTTGTCAAAGCTTAAGATACGGGAAGCCAGGCGGGCATTATATCCGGCAGCGAGCTTGAATTATTTAGAGACCACTGGCAGGACCGCGTCCCCAACCCAGGATTTTACGGATAAGGAATACAAACTTAAGTTCGAATACCCATTATATTATGGCTGGCGGCTTAAATATGCGGTTGAACAGGCAGTCAGTAATATGAAGGCATCAAGGGCATCATATGATAAGTCGGTACAGGATGCAAGGGTAGAGGTGGAGACAGCTTTTTATTCCTATATAGCTAATAAGATGGACCTGAAGTTACACAGGGAACTTTTGGAAAGCGTCAATGGCATTTTTGAGATTGCAAAAAAAAGATTTAACGCTGGATTAAACACCAGGGCTGAATTTTTACAGATGGAATCGCAGATAAAACAGATAAATTATCAGATTGTTTCAAGTGAAAATGAGTTAGCTATGGCAGCTCTTGCATTGGCGCAGGCAATGAACATAGAGGATACAACTAAGGTAATGAATCTAATAGATATAGACAAAGAGAAGGATTTAGAGGCGATAGATGTAGATATTACGCTTGATAACTGTATGGAGCTGGCTTTTAGAAACAGGCCAGATGTAAAGGCAAAAGAATATATGCTGGAATTCAATGACTATGAACGCAAGATTCAAGAGAGCAAGAATCAATTAAAGGTGGACCTTACAGGCACATATGGCAAGTCCGGCGGGGCTTACACGTCCGAGACATTGACAATGGGAAACGATTGGTACTTGGGGTTTAAGGTGACGAAACCCTTAGGCGGCAATACCCTTTCTACCGCTTATACGAAAGATAAGACAAGCCAAAAACACGGCCAATCAACAAGGACAGAGTCAGAGAGTAAATCAGTAGAGATGGGGTTATTGGATAATCTCCAGCATTTTTCCGAAGAAAAATCCGCGGAGATAGGGTATAAGAAGGCAAAGGATGAATTGGAACAGGTAAGAGACGGTATCGCTAAAGAGGTGAAGGAATCGTATTTGAATTATAAAAAAGGGTTAGTCCAGGTAATGACAAACCTGAATAAGATAAAATACAGGGAAGAAGAGCTTAAATTAGCCAAGGCGCGCGCAGGATTAAACGAGATATCGCTTTCAGATCTCGTGCAGGCGCATATGACCCTTACAGACGAGAGGTCTTATTATATAGAGGCGATTGGAAGCTTGTATCAGGCCCTGGCAAAATTAAACAAGGCAACAGGATATACATTATTTCTGGACGATGAGAATTTCAAATTGGCGGATAATCGCTGAACTACGCGGAAGCCCGCCACTGTTTCTTTGGCGGGACGCGGAAATACGCTGAAATTAAACGTGAATTAAATTGCAATGCGGGTTTGAAAAATGTGGTTGAGGTGATTAAAAAAGAGGAAAATATGAAAAAAAATTTAAAGTTTATCATTATCGGTTTTATCGCTATCTGGTTTGTGGTATTCGGGCTGATGTGGGCTAAATCGTTTGTAAAGAAAGGCGGGATCAAGGACCTGGCTTCCCTAAAGGCGTTTGTAGGGGAGGGTTTGGAACCCTCCCCTACAAAGAAGACAGGGGCTGAAATGGCTCAGGGAGAACAGAAAGAAACTGAGGCTGTCCCTGTGAGGTGCTATAAGGTTATGCCCACGGATTTTAAAGACGATCTTCCTGTCATGGGCACTATAAAAGGCGGGTTGGAGATACCGCTTAAATTCGAGATAAACGGCGTGATAGAGGCTATTAATTTCAGGGAAGGCGATGTGGTGAGTGAAGGCGAGACAATAGCATCCCTTAACAAAAAAGACGGCCAGTTAAAAGTGGACTATTCAAAGAGCAAGCTGGAATCTGCAAAGACGCAGGCCCTCGCCGCGAAAAAGAAATACGAGATATACAAGAATCTCTATGATATAGGGGGCATTATAAAAGCGAAGCTGGAGGAAGTGGAGTTGGAGGCAAAAAGCGCGGCTGAACAGGCTAAATCAGCCGAGGTGGAGGTAAAATCCGCAGAATCAGAACTTAAAAAGACAGACCTGATTGCCTCGCGCGAGGGGGTCATGGGCACAAGGGAAGCAGAGGCGGACGAATTTGTAACACCTAACAATAAAATAGCCACTCTTTATGACATAAAAGAGGTGTTTGTAGAGCTTGGCATAGTTGAAAAGGATGTGGACAAAATTGCGCTCGGGCAAAGTGTTTTAGTAACAGTGGACGCCCATTCCGGAGCTACATTTAAAGGCAAGATAGATTATTTGTACCCAGCTATAGAGGGGAAATCCAGGACCCTGACTACCAAGGTCAGGATTCCAAATCCTGACGTACAGCTTTTACCAGGCATGTTTGCAAGGGCCATGATAACAGTTGCTGAATTCAATAATGCATTGGTTATCCCGAGCCTCAGCCTGACTAAAAAAGATGAGGGTTACACTGTATCTGTAGTTGAAAATAATAAGGCTCGCATCAAGCCGGTCACAGTAGCATATGTTACAACAGATTATTCAGTTGTAAGCCAGGGCCTTTCTGAAGGAGAGCTAGTGGTAACAGAGACTCCGCAAGAGCTAAAAGAGGAAATGCCTGTTCAGGTTATAGAAGTTCAGGAGAACACACCTGCTAAATGACAAAGAAAATTCTTAAAAATCCTAAATTCGAAACCCTAAACTCTAAACAAACTCAAAATACGAAATTCAAAACTCAAAACTTTATGTTTTGAGTTTCAGGTTTATTGTTTTTGGATTTGCTTAGGATTTAGAGTTTAGTGTTTAGGGTTTATCAATATCAGAAGGAAATTTAATGAAGCTGCCAGACCTTTCGATAAACAAGCCCGTAACCGTAACAATGATTTTTTTAGGGATTATTCTTATCGGCCTGATCTCCCTCGGCAGGCTGCCCCAGGAACTGTTTCCTGCTATTTCTTATCCACAGCTCACCATTGTAACAACATACGAAAATGCCGCGCCTGAAGAAGTAGAAACCCTCATAACAAAGATCATAGAAGAAGCGGTAGGCACTGTAGGCAACCTGAAGCGGATCAGCTCCGCTTCAAAAGAAGGCATTTCCCTTGTAACAACAGAGTTCAACTGGGGAACCAATATGGATTTTGCTTCTTTAGGGGTAAGGGAAAAGATAGACCTTGTGAAGGAAAGGCTGCCTTTAGGATCAGCAGACCCTATAGTAATGAAGTTCAACCCGTTCGAGCTTCCTGTAATGACGCTAAGCGTTACAGGGGAGAAGGCGCCTTCGGAGCTTTTAAAACTTACAAGAAAATTTGTAAAGGATGAACTAGAGAAGGTGCCTGGGGTTGCGTCCTGCAATATAACAGGAGGGTTGGAAAGGGAAATAGTCGTATCGATTGACCAGGCAAGGCTGAGGGCATCAGGCATAGCGATAAATAAAATAGTGGACGCGCTTAAATCCTCAAACCTTAATTACCCAGCAGGAACCATCGAGGAGCATTTTTATGAATATCTTATACGCACTATAGGCGAATTTGAAATAGTTTCCCAGATTCAGGATACGGTTGTGGGGATCGATGAACCTGAAAACCCAAGAACAGCTTCTGAAAACTCAGAGGCCCAGAAGAAGAAAGAAGAAAGGCCGAGGCTTCTGTATCTTAAGGATGTCGCGGAGGTAAAAGACACGTTCCAGGAGCGCACGAGCATCTCCAGGTTTAACGGCAAGGAAAATATCTCAATAGCTATTTTAAAACAGGCAGGCTCCAATACATTGCAGGTGGCGGACAATATAAAAAAGCGGATTGGCGATATAAAAAAGGACCTGCCGAGCGGTATAAATGTAAATATAGTATATGACCAGTCTATTTTTATCAAAAAATCAATACGGAATGTCGGAGACGCTGCTTGGCAAGGAGGGTTTCTGGCATTTCTTGTGCTCTGGCTATTTTTAAAGAAGTTGAAACCTTCCATTATAGTCGCCCTTTCCATACCCATATCCATAATGATAACATTCACCTTGATGTATTTCAGCGGAATTTCGCTTAATATGCTTTCTCTCGGAGGGCTTGCCCTGGGCATAGGCATGCTTGTTGACGCCGGCATTGTAGTCATTGAGAACATATCGAATCATATCCAGAGCGGCAAAGACTTGAAAGAAGCAGCCAGGATTGGAGCAAATGAAGTCGAAAGCCCTATATGGGGCTCGGTCATGACAACAGTAGTTGTATTTTTGCCCATGATATTTGTTACAGGCATCGCAGGCCAGCTTTTTAAAGAGGTAGCTATAACTGTCACGTATTCTCTTATGGCCTCTCTTTATGTATCCCTGGCGCTGATTCCTCTGTTTGTGACTATTGGCAGGAAGAGGAAGGCCGGTTCTGGCGAAGAAGCGCCTATGGGAATAGGTTCAGAGTTCAAGCTGATTAAATGGATGGGGACTGCATATGGCAAGTCTCTTCCGATTGCGCTTAAAAATAAAAAGCTGATAATATTAGGAGCCCTTATCCTTTTTTTATTCAGCATGATTATTTTTCGGTTTCTTAATAAAGAGTTTATGCCCAAGATAGACCAGCGTGAATTTATCATGAAGGTTAACCTTATTACAGGCACCAGGCTTGAAATAACAGACTCTAGTGTCAGAAAGATAGAAAATAAACTTTTAAATAATAAAGATGTTGATAGCGCGGCAGTTACTATTGGTTCCAGCAAGGAAAGGGCAGCCGGGGACATGATAGAGACCCTTGGCTCGCATCAGGCCAATATCATAGTCAATCTTAAAAAAGGCAAAGAAAAGGGCAAACTCAGCACCTCCGAAATAATACAGAATCTAAAAAAAGAACTGGACAAAGAAAATCTGGAAGGCGCTGGGATAGAATATATTTTACAGGAAAGCATTTTTAAAAGCGCGTTAATGGGCAGCGCCCCTATTGTCATAGAGATAAAAGGCCAGGACCTCAGCTTTACAAAAAGGCTTTACGAAGAACTTCATTCAGGGTTGGTAAAGATACCGGGCGTTTACGGCATAAGGACCAGCCTTGCGCCTCCTGCGCCTGAGACAAAAGTAAATATTATTAAGGATAAAGCAGCTTTATACAATCTTTCAGTGGGCGCTATATCTCAGGCAGCTCATATTGCCATCAAAGGAGTTACTGCTACAAAATTCAAAGAAGAAGGGAGAGAGATAGATATAAAAGTAAGGCTCAGGCCTGAGGACAGGAATAGACTTTCCAGCATCAGG
>Ga0210017_1004000_pt1 | contig 12238 bp, 12 predicted proteins | sample CryGeyCG2014_020_FD_183966 | JGI IMG/M metagenome (GOLD analysis project Ga0210017, IMG submission 183966) | Groundwater microbial communities from aquifer - Crystal Geyser CG08_land_8/20/14_0.20 (SPAdes) (version 2) | ecosystem: Environmental > Aquatic > Deep subsurface > Groundwater | place... | reverse complement strand
TTACAAAATATGGATAAGATGAGTGAATAAAGACAGTTCATTAAAATAAAAAATAAAGGACAGAAAGGAAGAACCATGAAAAAGACGTTATTTTTTACTGTTATTTTATTATTCTATTTACAACCAATTTGCCAAGCGATGAATTATAGTCAAACGCAAATTGAAGGTTTCAGTTGTTACCAGGTGAAAAATGGAGATACGCTTTGGAAAATCGCGCCGCCGGAATATTGGGCCTTGATAAAAAAAATAAACAGGATTGATGAAAAACATTTACCGCAAGGCAAAAAAATTCTTATCCCGCAAAACTTTGAAAAGGCTAGTAGATATATTCCTGTGGCCGAAGAGATAGAAAAAGTAAAAACATTTCAGCGGGTAATATGCTTTTTCTTAGAAAACCAATATTTTGGGGCCTATGAATATGGACGGCTTATTTATTGGGGCGCTATTTCTTCCGGTAAAAATGGCAGCACTCCGACAGGTTTGTTTAAAGTTCAATGGAAAGCGATTGACTATTATTCAAAAAAATATGACGCCGCGATGCCTTTTGCTGTCAATTTTTCCGAGGCGGGTTATTTCTTCCACCAGCAATCGTTGCCTGGCAGGCCGGCTTCACATGGTTGTATTCGTCTAATTATGGAAGACGCCGAAACGCTTTTTCATTGGTCGCGAAAGAACGACCTTATTATTATTGAATAACAACAAATAAGCCCTGAATAATTTCAGGGCTTTAAACACTGGCAAATCTGGCGGATTATTGATACGCTAAAAAGGAAATAATGTTTTTCAAAGTTTTAAAGAAAAGCAAAAAATCAACCGCCCGGCTGGGACTGATTAAAACGGCGCACGGCATAATGAAGACGCCGGCGTTTTTTCCCGTGGCGACCAAAGCGACGGTCAAAGCGCTGACGCCGGAAGAAGTCAGAGGAATCGGCTTTGAGGGAGTCCTGGCTAACACCTATCATCTTTATCTCCAGCCAGGGAACAAACTGATTAAAAAACTGGGCGGGTTGCATCAGTTTATGAATTGGCCCGGTCCGCTCGCGACTGACAGCGGCGGCTTTCAGGTCTTTAGTTTGGGCAGCGGTTTTGGTTCTGGCATCGGCAAGATTTTAAAGCCGGAGCAGGTTGGTTTAAGGGATAATAGCCAAAAGCCGAAATTGGTTAAAATAGACGAGGACGGTGTTACTTTTACTTCCCATTTGGACGGCTCCCGGCATCGCTTTACGCCGGAGATTTCAATTAAAATCCAAGAGGATTTGGGCGCCGACATTATTTTTGCCTTTGACGAAGCTACTTCACCGTTGGCTGACTATGAGTATAACAGAAAGGCAATGGAGCGGACTCATCGTTGGGCGAAACGATGCTTGAAAATTAAAAAAAGAACCGGCCAATTTTTATTCGGTATTGTCCAGGGTGGACCATTTAAGGAGCTCAGAAAAGCCAGCGCCCAGTTTATCGGCAGTTTGCCTTTTGATGGGTTTGGCGTCGGCGGCTCTTATGGCGTCGGGGACAGTTTGGGCCGGGTGGACGACGTTTTGGATTGGGTTATTCCCTATTTGCCCGAAAGCAAACCGCGCCATTTGTTAGGCATCGGCTATCTGAATGACATCAAAATGGCGGTTAAAAAAGGGATTGATCTGTTTGACTGCGCGATGCCGACTCGACTGGGCCGCCACGGAGTATTTTTGACCAATAAAGGAGAAATGAATATTTTGAGACCGATTCACCGGACTGATAACCAGCCGGTAATGAAAAACTGCCGGTGTTATGCCTGCCAGAATTATTCCCGGGCGTATTTGAATCATCTATTCAAGGCCAACGAGATTTTAGCGGCGCGCCTGGCAACCGAGCATAATCTCTGGCTTATGGCCCGGTTTTTTGATAGAATAAAGAAAGAAATAAGAATGGGTAAATTGTAGTTCTTTTAACCTCTAACCAAAAAAACAGAAAGGAGAGATTATGGTAGATGTAATGGAATCCTATCAAGGGCAGGAGGAGAATAGTATTATTTTGAATGATACCATAATTCAAAGGTCGGTCTGTTATAATGTCTCAGGGCATAAAAGCAGACAAAAAGTCATTATAACCGGTGAAATCAAAAAATGTCCGGAATGCGGGAGAGGGATGACGGTCTTACGCGGCAAAATTACTTTCTGATTTTTATCTTTAATAAGGGCGCTTGTTAATAGAGCGCCCTTTGTTTTTTTATGGTATAATGAAACTGAAAAGAAAGGAAATTTATATGCCTAAAGTATTTGTTACTCGCCGGATTCCGGCTGTAGGAATCAAACTATTAAAAGATAAGGGCTGGGAGGTTGAAGTCGGCCCGGAGGGGAAAATTTCAGAAAAGGAATTGCTGGAAAAAGTCAAAGGCGTTAACGCGATTTTATCGGTTTTGACCGAGACGATTGACGGCAAGGCGATGGGGGCCGCCGGTAAGCAGTTAAAGATAATCGCCAATTACGCCGTCGGCTATAATAATATTGATGTCAAAGCCGCCAAAGAAAAAAACATCTTAGTTACCAACACGCCAGATGTTTTAACCGACGCCGTCGCCGACCATACCGTCGGACTTCTTTTCGCCGCGGCGCAGAAAATCGTTGCCGCCGACCAATATACCCGCGCCGGAAAATATGAGGCCTGGGGACCGGAGCTCTTTTTGGGCGGGGATATTTTTGGCAAGACGCTGGGGATTATCGGTTTCGGCCGAATTGGCTCATCGGTGGCGGAAAGAATGCACCGTGGATTCAGGATGAAGATTCTTTACTTTGACATCAACCGCAACCCGGAGATAGAGGAGAAAATAAAAGCGGAGTACCGCGAAATAGACGACTTGCTCAAAGAAGCGGACTTTATCAGCTTGCATACCGCTCTAACCGACGCCACTAAACATCTGATTAACGCCGAACGGCTGACGCTGCTCAAGCCGACGGCCTATTTAATCAATACCTCCCGCGGACCGGTAATTGACGAGCAGGCGCTGGTGGAAGCGCTTAAAGGAAAGACCATCGCTGGCGCGGCCTTGGATGTTTATGAAAATGAGCCAAAGCTGACCCCGGGACTGGCAGAGTTGGATAATGTTGTTTTAACTCCTCATATCGCTTCAGCGACCAAAGAAACCCGGGATAAAATGGCCATGATGGCCGCTCAAAATATTATCACGGCGCTGGAAGGACAAACGCCGCCCAATCTAGTGGAAGAATTAAAATAGTTATGTTTTCCTATCGGGAAAAACAAGTTTTTAAAAAGTATCCGGTTGTTGCCGGCATAGACGAAGTTGGGCGGGGATGCGAAAGGATTGACGCTGAAGTATTAACTAACAATGGTTGGAAGTTTTATAGTAAGATTACCTTAAAAGACAAAGTATTATCTTATACTAGTAATGGTCATATAAAATGGCAGAAAATAGGAAAAATTATAGAAAAAGATTTTGAGGGTAATCTTATAGAGTTAAAAAATCGAGGGATAGATATAGTTGTAACTCCCGATCATCATTTTACTGTCCTAAGAAGGGTTTTTAAAAGAGATAAAGAAGATAATAATAAATTGAAGTTGATTGGATATAAATCGAGAAAAGAAAGAAAAATAGTCACCGAGATAAACGCCAATGATTTTTTACCGCGAGGGGGGAAATGGGGAGGAGTAGACAATAAAAGTTTTAATTTATCCAAGACAGATAAAAATAAAAGAAAGCTTATAGATATGAAACTATGGGTTTCTTTTTTAGGGATATTTCTGTCGGAGGGCTCTGTTTACTACGATGAGAAAAAGGGATCTTATAGGATAACTATTTCTCAATATGAGAATGCATCTCAAAGTAGATATAAAAAAATTTATTATTTACTTAAAAAACTTCCATTCAGGTTTAGTAGGTTTAAAACCGGTTTTAAATGTTATAGTAAACAATTATACGAATATCTAAAGCAGTTTGGGATATGTTATGATAAATTTATACCTAAAAATATTAAAGATTTGCCTCCAGAATTTTTAAATATTCTTATAGATTGGATGATATTGGGCGATGGAAGTTGTTATACTGGCAAAAATAGAAAAGAAATTTGTACATATTATACGACTTCCGACAAACTAAAGGATGATTTCGAAGAAATTTTATTAAAGGCAGGATGGACATATCATACAGTTACGAGGACATTAAAGGATAGTTTTATAGAAGGAAGATTAATAAAAAAAGAAAATAAAGTTCCTTGTTTTGAGATTCGCTTACGTAGAAATAATAAAGCTCATGTAAAGTTTTTACATAGAAGTAAGATATTTTACAAAGGAAAGGTTTTTTGTCTTCAGCTTTCTCAATATCATAATTTTTACGTTAGAAGAAATGGGACGGGATATTTTACAGGTAATAGTTTGGCCGGACCGGTGACAGCGGCGGTGGTAGCTCTCAAAAAAGAAGTCAAAATCAAGGGAGTTAAAGATTCAAAATTGCTTTCGGCCAAACAAAGGGAAGAAATTTTCAAACGGGTCAAAGACAATCCTGCCATTGAATGGCGCGTCAGCCATATTTATCCTACAGTCATTGACCGAATTAATATCTGGCAGGCGACTCTTTTAGCTTGGAAAAGGTCTTTGAAAAAATTGGCTCTTTCGCCGGCTTTTTTGTTTCTGGATGGCAATCAAACCATTCCCCGGCTGAAAATAGGGCAGAGTCCGATTGTCGGCGGCGACCAAAAGATTTTTCTGCTGTCTTTAGCGTCTATTATCGCCAAAGTCAGCCGCGACCGGCTGATGGAAAGGATGGACCGCAAATATCCGCCGTATGGTTTTGGACGGCACAAGGGCTACGGGACCAAGTATCATTTGGCGGCGCTGGAGAAATACGGGCCGTCGGAAATCCACCGGAAAAGTTTTCGGCCGGTTTTTGACAATCTGGCATTTAGAGACAAAGTGTATTATGTCGTTAGCCGGATTCCCAAAGGGCAAACGGCGACATATAAAGAAGTAGCAGAAAGAATCGGCGCGCCGAGAGCTTATCGCGCCGTTGGCAATGTTTTAAATAAAAATCCATATGGTTGGGTGCCTTGCCATCGGGTAGTTCGTTCTGACGGCCAAGTCGGCGGTTTTGCCCGAGGAACGGCAATAAAAATAGAGGAATTAAAAAAAGAGTGTTGTATTTTAAAGAAATCGGTGATATAATAACAAGAATTAATAAGGGGCAAATATCATGAAAGCAAAAACATATATTTTGGGCTTAATCGCTGTCGCCGCTTTAGCGGGGATGTTTTGGTATGGTGATTGGAGCAGGAGCAAGGTGGATAACAGTCAGACAGCTTCTATTATCGATCAAAACGGTGAACAAGACGAAAACACCGGGCAGTCAAACGAGGATAATAGTGCTAACGGGATTAAGGTGGCGGCATCCGAAGCAAATGGCGATATTATTTTAGGCAGTCCAGAGGCGCCGGTAACAATGGTTGAGTATTCCAGCTATCTCTGCGGCCATTGCGTCAACTTTCATTTGAATAACCTGCCGACCTTGATTGAAAAATATGTCCAGACCGGCAAATTAAAAATAATTCCTCGGTTGGTTTCCCCGGTGGAATTAAGCGCCGCTGTCCTCTGCGCCAACGAACAAGATTCTTTTTATGAATTTAACGAATATCTTTTTAGCCATATTCAGGATTTGGACTCGGTTGACGATGTTAAATCCATCGTTGGAAAATTGGGGTTGAATCAAGAAATATTTAATGCCTGTTATGGCGATAACAGATACGACGACCAGATAAAGGATTGGTTTAACAAGGCCGACGCGGACGGCGTCGCCGGCACGCCGACATTTTTCATCAATGGCGAAAAAATTGTCGGCAACCAGCCATTGGATGTTTTTGAATCAGTCATTGAGAAGTATTCAATTCAATAGTTCTCTCAAAATTTTTTAAAAGGAGGTGGTTGGGGTGAAAACTAGAAAAGTTCTTGAGAAAAACGTTCTGCCGGAATACATGAGGTGGCTTCCGGTTATTTACGACAAAATGGGCGGAATGGGTAGATTTTTGAAAATAAAAAGAAAAAAACAAAAACGCCTCTTAAAGGGATTATCTTCGGAAGAAAGGGTTTGCGAAGCCCTGTATCAGTTGAAGAATAATCCTAAAAGCCGGGTGACGAGATTTATTAACACCTCCGCCATTCAAAAACTGGACAACATAGGATGGGATTTTCTTCTTGTCGTTGTATCCGGTGCTATACAGAAATTTGTTCCCGTCCAGGTTAAAAGTTCCTTGATCTTGGCTAAGAAGTACGCTGAAAATCACAGGGGTGAAAATATCCTTGTGATCACAGTCGAAAAAAGGGATACCTGCCTTAGTTTGATGAGAAAAATTGAGGCGGGACTGATCAGGATGCCATGAGTTTGTTAATCCCGGTAGCTAAAATAGCGCCGGGATTTTCGTTTTTATAATTTAGTGTTATAATTAATATTATACACTTGATGTCCTTGATTATAGAGAAAAACCAAATAAAGGGCTGGCTGGCTGGATTGAAAAAGAATTTTATTATTATTGAGACAAAAAAAATGGTCTTGCCGGCCAAGCAGTATTTTTTCCCGCCAAAGGAAGATATTTTTATTTTTAATAAAATCAGCGGCAAGTTGTCCGTTCCGGAAAAAAGGGAAAAACTTCTATTGGTCTGTTCGCATTTGGGCGAATTGGAAGCGATGACGCAATTGGACGAAATTATGAAAACTCCCCGGCCAGACTGGTATTACTGGCAGAAAAGGGACCAGTCGGTCTTAGTCGGCATTGTTGACCAGTCGGTTGAGGCGGCGTCGGGCGGAGACCTGATTTTGGAAAAGATAAACAAAGAGCAGTATCGGGCGCTGATTTTAACCGCCCAAGGGAAAAAGTTGATTAAAAAAGATTTTTTTAAGGAGATAGAGAAGCCGAAGATTAAAAAATATCTGCCTGAATCAAAGCCGCTCAAAGAATTGCTTTTAGATCCGGAATTGCTTTCGGAAGCGGTGGCTTGGTCATGGCAGACCAAGCATAAAATCTGGGACGAGTTGGGCAAAAAATGTTTGGGCTGCGGGATTTGCACCTATGTTTGTCCAATTTGCCATTGCTTTTCAATTGAGGACAGAGTTGATTTGGACGGGGAGAAATGCGTCCGTTGCCGGCAATGGGACGCCTGCACTTTGCCCAGATTCGCCCAGGTGGCCGGCGGGCATAATTTTCACAAAAGTATCAAGGAGAGGTATTATAACTGGTTTTATCACAAGTTTGTTCGGGCGTACAAAGAATACGGCCGAACGCAGTGCGTTGCCTGTGGACAGTGCGCCAGATATTGTCCGGCCGGCATCAGTATTGAAAAGGTTTTATTGGAAATCGTCGGAGATTACAAAAAGAAATGACCAATATTTATCAGCCGTTCAAAGTCAAAATAAAAAAGATTGAGAAGCATTCCGACAATGTCAAACTTTTTCGTTTAGTCAGAGAGAAGGGCAAATTTCTAAAAAACAAACAGGGCTTGATTTTTAATCCGGGCCAGTTCGTCTTAGCCGGCATTTTCGGCTATGGCGAAGCGCCCTTTGGACCGGCCTCTTCGCCGTATAACGATTCATATCTGGATATTGTTGTCCGGCGAGTCGGCACACTGACCGAGGCGTTCCATCGGGCAAAAGAAGGCGATGGAATATTTTTGCGCGGCCCTTATGGCAATGGCTTTCCAATGGATTTTATTGAAGGCAAGGATTTGGTGCTGGTCACCGGCGGCTGCGGCATCCCGCCGATTGCCGCCGCCATTGAATACATCATTGCCAACCGAGAAAAATTCGGCCGAGTTTATCTAATCTATGGCGCCAAAACACCACAGGACATTTTGATAAAAGATCGGCTGAAGAAGTGGGAAAAAGATATCAAGGTGCTGTTGACCGTTGACGAGCCGGATAAAAATTGGAATGGTCCGGTCGGTATGGTGACGGAATTAATTGATGAGATTGAAATTAACGCCCCAAACGCGGCGGCAGCGATGTGCGGTCCGGGGCCGATGATGGATGCCTTGGAAAAAATCTTAAGGCCGCTGGGGATTTCCGACCGGAGAGTTTTTGTTAATCTGGAAAGAAAAATGCACTGCGGCGTCGGCCATTGCCAGCACTGTGTCAGCGGCGACAAGTATGTCTGTCAAGACGGGCCGGTATTTAATTTTGACGAAATAGACAAAAACTGGGACTAAAAAACGACTGAATGGCCGTCCTAAAGAAAGCGGCCACCAGATAGGTCCTAAAAAGATGTCCATTGCGGACACCCAAAAAGGAGGGAGTCCCCTCTGATGGCCAATAATATTATAACATATTTTTAGAAGTAAACAAGTGATGAAAAACAACCATAAGCCCAAAGTCGCCATTTATGATTTTACCGACTGCGAAGGATGCGAGGTAAAAATTGTTTCTCTCAGAGAAAAGTTTTTGACTTTGGAAAAACGGCTGGATATTGTTGATTGGCGGCTGGGACAGGAAAGAAAAAAACCCGGGCCGTTTGACATTACCATTATAGAAGGGACGCCGATTACTCCCAATGAAATCCAATTGCTTAAAAAGCTAAGGGAAGAGTCAAAAGTTTTGGTCGGTTTGGGCGCTTGCGCCTGTTTGGGCGGCATTCCGGCGATTATGCCCTCCAAAGAAAGAGGAAAGTGGTACAAGAAAATTTACGGAGAAAAATACCAGCCAAGAGGGATAGACGCTCTGCCGCTTTCCGCTTACGCCAAGATTGATTTTTTGATTCACGGCTGTCCGGTTGACGGCGATGAGGTCATTCGTGTCATAGAAGAATTGCTTTCCGGCAAAAAGCCGGCTTATCGCGGCTATTCAGTTTGTTTTGAATGTAAGCAAGCCAACAATCCGTGCCGGCTCATAGACGGCCAGGCCATGCCTGCCGGCAGGCAGCCCTGCCTGGGTCCGATTACTCAAGGCGGCTGCGGCGCGGTTTGCGTTTCCGGCGGCTCCCCCTGCTACGGCTGTTTCGGCTTGCGCGAAGACGCCAATATTGAGGGATTAACTAATATTTTAGAGGGATTAACGGACAAGGAAGAAATTGAACGATATTTCAGCATGTTTTTGAGCCGAGAAAAACTATGAAAGATTTTATCGCTAAAATTGAAGGGCATGGCAATTTGACGGTTGACTGGAACAAAGATAAGGTCAAACTCAACGTCTTTGAGGGCGAGCGGCTGTTTGAGGGGATATTGGTTGGCCGGACGGCCGAGGAGATGCACTGGATTACGCCGCGGATTTGCGGGGTCTGCCCGGTGGCGCACAATATCGCTTCCTTGAAGGCGGTGGAAGACGCTTTAGACATCAAAGTAAGCGAAACAACCAGGCAACTTCGCGATTTAATGGCCTGCGGCCAGATAATTCAAAGTCATTCTTTACACTTATTTTTTCTTTCTTTGCCGGACTATTTGGGGATTGACCGCGGGACGGAACTGGCGCAAAAAAATCCGGCGGCGTTTAAAAAGGCGCTGGCGCTGAAAGAGGTCTCGGATGAGATTGTCCAGACGGTCGGCGGCCGGAATGTCCATCCGACAACAACCGCCATCGGCGGATTCCATAAAGTCCCGACTAAAGTCCAATTGAAAAAACTGCTCAAAAAATTGGCGGAAACGGCTACCGCCGCTCGAGACACGGTTGAATTATGCCTTGGACTGGACTACCCGGAATTAAAGGTGGATTTAAAGTTGGCCGCTTTAGTCAACGACAAAATCGCGGCGGTTTCTTCCAATAATATCGCCGGCCGGGTGGAGTCGCCGGTCAAAAATTACAAAAAGGATATTGAAGAGGATATTCGGGATTACTCCACGGCCAAATTCGGCAAATACAGGGGTGAGGAAACACTGGTTGGCGCTCTGGCGCGCTTGGCGGTCTATGGCGATTATGGGGAGAAATACGATTTGGATTTTACCAATCCTTTTTATAACAATCCGGCGCAGGCGATTGAGATTGAAATTTATCACCGGAATGCCCGAACAATTATTGAAAAACTGCTAGCCGGCGATTTAGACGCAAGAATTATTCCGCCGAGCAAAGACGCTTCTTTTATTGGCATCGGCGCGGTAGAGGCGCCCCGAGGGGGACTTTATCACGAGGTCCATCTGGACCCCGCTTCTCGCGGGGCAGGTAAAAATAATATTATCGTTGAGGCCAATATTATCACGCCGACGGTCCAAAACCTGACCTCAATTGAAAAAAGCGCCCGGGCGCTCTTAGAGCAGACAAAAAATCGCCCCCAAAAAGAGACGGAGCGATTGCTTAATATGCTCGTCCGCGCCTACGACCCTTGCATTACCTGCTCAGTTCATTAAAATGTCAAATATGTCTAAAAAGAAAAAATCAAAGATTTCAATTATCGCCAATTTAGCTAAAAACAGCCTTAGATTGACTAAAATAGTTTGGGGCGAAAAAAAAGGAACTGTGATTTTGCTCCTTTTTATTTCTTTTGCTCTTTCGGCTTTTTCTTTTTTGCAGTCGGGCTCGCGCGGTTTATTGATCAACGAACTGGTTAAAATTGTCGGTGGCCAGTCCATTTCTTTTTATTTTCTGATTTTAATCGGAGCGATAATCGTCGCTAACTTTCTGCCTTCTCTTTTTTATGCTTGGGAAAGTTATCTTTTTAAGTTGTTTTGGTTTTTTTTGGAAGAGAAATTTGAGTTATTATTGATCAAGAAAAAAGGGGAAGTTGATATTGCCGTCAGAGAAGACCCGAAAAAGAACGATTTGATTAATAAGGTTTTTGAAAGCGGCGTCTGGCGAATTCAGAATTTTGTTGACCGTCAATTTTATATCATGCAGGGCGCCATGGAAGTCGTCATTGCCGCCGCCGTTTTAATTTTCGCCAATTGGTGGGTTTTTACGCTTATTTTTATCGGGACGATTCCCGAGCTCGTTGTTGAAATGAAATACGGCCGGCGGGTCTGGAATATCCATACCAGTAAAGCCGAGATTAAAAGAAAATTTTGGAATGTCAAGAGCCATTTTGAACGATTGCCGTCTTTGGTAGAGTTAAAACTTTTCCAAAATACGCTTTATTTTATTGATATTATCAGGGATTTATTCAGGAATTCAGGGAAGAGGAAAAAAGAAATGAAAGAAAAACGCCTCTGGTATCGTCTAATTTCATTGACTGTCGGTCAAATTGTCGTCGCCGTTGCCACTATTTGGTTTATTTTTGAAGTTATCAACGGCAATATTCAAATTGGAACTCTGACCTTTATTATTGCTTCCATTGGCAATTTAAGGCGCTCTCTTTCCGGTCTGTTTAATAGTTTCGGCCAGCAGTACCAAGACAACCTGTTTATCACCGATGTCTTTAAGTTTCTTGATTTAAAGCCGATTGTTAAGAAAAAAGAAAAGGGAATTGTCCTTGACAGCGGCAAGGCGCCGAAGATTGTTTTTGACGATGTCACTTTTCGCTATCCCGGGACCGACAAAGTCGTTTTAAAAAACTTTTCTTTGTCCATCGCGCCAGGAGAGAAAATCGCTTTTGTCGGAGTCAATGGCGCCGGCAAGACTACTTTTGTCAAACTACTCTGCCGATTTTACGATCCGGACAAAGGCCGGATTCTAATTGACGGCCACGACCTAAGGGAGATTGATTTGGAAAGCTGGTATATCCAGTTGGGAGCGATTTTTCAGGATTATGCCCATTACCACTTTTTGGTCAAAGAGGCCATTGCGATGGGGAGAACCGGCCAGAAGCCGGCAATAGAAAAAGTCAAAGAAGCCGCCAAGGCCGGCGAGGCCGATATTTTTATTGAGGAATGGGAAAAGGCCTATGGTCAGATGCTGGGCAAAGAATTTACCGGCGGGGTGGAGCCGTCCATTGGCCAGTGGCAGAAGCTGGCTCTGGCGAGAGTGTTTTACCGCGACCCGAAGGTGCTGGTCTTGGACGAGCCGACTTCGTCCATAGACGCCGAAGCTGAAGCGAAAATTTTTGAAAGAATAGAAAAGATTTCCCAGGACCGGACCGTCATTCTGATTTCGCATCGCTTTTCCACCGTCCGGCGCGCCAACCGCATCGCCGTTATCAAAAGAGGCAAGATAGACGGATTGGGGACTCACGAGGAATTATTAAAAAAAGACGGCACGTACGCCCGTCTGTTCAAACTCCAAGCCGAGAAGTATCAGTAGTTAATGGCGGTATGGATGACTTTCTATCATCTCTAAAATTTTTTTGGCGTCGCCGGCGGGGATTTTGTTGATAGCCAGTTCGTCGTGGATTAAAAGATAGTCGCCAACTCT
>Ga0210017_1003999_pt1 | contig 12241 bp, 8 predicted proteins | sample CryGeyCG2014_020_FD_183966 | JGI IMG/M metagenome (GOLD analysis project Ga0210017, IMG submission 183966) | Groundwater microbial communities from aquifer - Crystal Geyser CG08_land_8/20/14_0.20 (SPAdes) (version 2) | ecosystem: Environmental > Aquatic > Deep subsurface > Groundwater | place... | reverse complement strand
CCGGCAGCATCAACCTTGAAAACAATAAAAATTACGCCGTTTACTTCGTAACCTCGACCCTGGCCAATTTCCCTTTGCAGACGCTTCCTTTCACCACGGCGGATCTTTCCACCGGCAGCGTCAAGGTCAATTGGAGCCGGAACTCCAACCCGACGGACACCCTTTACGTCATAGAAGTTTCGTCCAATCCCGGGTTTTCCGCCCCCCTTCATTCCTCTTCCACTAAAAACAATTTCGCCGTTTTCGGGGACCTCAACTCCAACACCACCTATTACCAGAGAATAACCACGTATAACAGGCTCAACAGAACCGCCGGCATCGTAAATTTTTCACCGGTAGCCGCTCTGGCCTACGACCCGGACCCGGCGCCGTTCACCGGTTTGGGAAGATCGACGGTCACCCTGAACTGGGGCCCCGGCGGCTCCAACCCCTTCCCCGGCACTCTTTTCCTGGCGGAGATCTCCTCCACTAACTTCAACGATTCCATAATCTCTTCCGTTACCCTGAACGCCTCCGCCGCCTTTTACGGCCTGCTTTCCAACACCTCCTATTACCTGAGGGTTTCCGCGCTTAATTACAGCGACATCCCCTCGAACTACGTCAGCCTTTCCACGGCACTGACGGAGCCGCAGGCTCCCGCGGCTTTTTCGGCGGAAAACACTTTTTCAAACCTTATGATAGACGGCTTTACCGCCTCCTGGTCTGAAAATTACAATTCCACGGCCACGGTTTATTCTTTATGGGCCTCCACGGACGGGCTGTTCAATATGTTCAACTCTTCCGTCTCGACCCTGAACGCTTCTTTCACCTTTTCCGCCCTTCAAACCGGAACCACTTACCACGTCAGGATAATGGCGACAGGCCAGACCGGACTGACTACGGACTGGGTGGCTCTCGGCTCCACCTGCACGGTCTCTTCGACCAAAAGGACCGTAGACTCCGACGAGACCACGGTTATCTCCCTGCCTTATTCCTACGGAAACATAGAAATTTACATAGGAGCGAACTTTCTGGGCGGAGCGACCAGGATATCCCTTTATCCGGAAACTTCTTTCCCGGCGGCCAACTCCAATGCCGGGGTCCTTAGACCCACCAATATAGGGATAATGATAGAGAACTTCCCCCCGACCGTTTTCAATTCGCCCGTAAGGATAACCATCCCCTACAGACTCTCCGACATCCCGGCCGGGCTTGACCCGCAAAAATTCGTTATCGCGACTTACAGCGAAGCCGCCGGGCTCTGGGCGCCCCTCAGTTCCGTTTCCGATACCGCGAACCGCAGGGTTACCGGACAAACCTATCATTTTTCTCTTTTCCAGATAATGGAACTCACTCCCGGAGACGACCTCTCCAACATAAAGATCTACCCTAACCCCTACAAACCGAACAGTCATTCCGGCCTGATGAACTTTTCCAATATGCCGAAAGGAACCCAGATAAGGATCTTCACCGCCACCGGCGAACTGGTCAAAAAATTTACGGTCAGCGATTACGGCATGGCCCACTGGGACGCGAAAAACGAAAGCAACCGGAAAGTGGCTTCCGGCGTTTATATAGCCATTTTCAAAAGTCCCTCGGGCGATAAAAAGATGAAGAAGGTGGCTATAGAAAGATAATTATGAAAAAGATTCCGACCATAATTTATTTTTTCATGACCTCGGCGGCCGCCTTTTTCGTCTTAAGCCCGCAAGCCCGGGCTCAGAGTTTCGACAAAGCCTCCGCCGGAACGACCTCGGCCCAGTTTTTAAAGATCATGGCGAGCCCGCGGGGTTCGGCCATGGGAGAGGCCTACAGCGCCATGGCGAACGATTCCAGCGCCATAGACGTAAACCCGGCCTGTCTCCTGAACATAAAGAAAGAATCCCTTTTTCTGGGCCATTCCCAGTATCTGGCGGACACCTCGCTGGAATTCGTCTCCTATTCCCAGAACCTGGGAGAAGAAACGGGAGCCTGGGGCCTGGCTTTTAAATATTTCAACTGGGGCAAAATAGAGAGGACGGACGAAGGCGGAGGCAGGCTCTCGAGTTTCAGTCCTTACGACGTTTCCGTGAACGTAAGTTTCGCCTCTTACATAACCGGGTTCAACAAGGACGAGGAAGAAAGATTCGTCTTCGGGGGCACCGGGAAGATAGTGAGATCCAAAATAGTGGACGCGGACAACGCCGTTTCAGCCGACATGGGCCTTCTTACTCCTTACATGTTCGATAAAAAATTCAGGATGTCCCTGGTCGCGCAGAATATAATGGGCGCGCTCAAATTCGACAGGGAATCTTTTGACCTCCCCATGATACTCCGCCTCGGCTCCGTCGCGTACATTTCCGACTCTTTTACGGCGACGGCGGACCTGACGGCGCCGAAAGACAGCTTCTTCTATTTTTGCATGGGAGGAGAACTGCGCCTGAAACTGGCGAAAAAATCGGCGCTGTATCTGAGAGGCGGGTTTAATACCAGGAATTTGTTCGAACTTTCCGGATTCAAGAATATAACCTCAGGCATAGGCTTGAGATTCGACGAATACACTTTCGATTACGCGTTCACCCCCTACGGCGAACTGGGCGGCATACACAGGCTGGCCCTCTCCATGAACTACTGAAAAAAAGAGGCATAGACGCATAGATGAGTGGATGAATGGAAGAAGGAGTTCCTTATAAAATCTTCCCGCCTCCACACCTCTACGCATCCATACATCTATACATCCGGCCCCGCTTCCGCGGGGCCTTTTTCCCTTATATTGAACGCCAGGAAGGTCCATATCCCCGAAAAGAGAAGCGTAAAAATCGGGAAGACGGCTATTGAGACCTTCGAAACGAGGTTGGTAAGAGACAGGAAGACGGAAGTCGTCCCCTTTGAGAATCTGTAGGTAAAGGCGTCGGCCACCTGTTTGGCCCGGTATCTGGTATCGTATGAAAAGGGTATATAAAGTATCTCCTTGCTGGCCCTGAAAATGGAATAATCCATGGACTTGAAAAGCAAAAAAGCCAGTGAAGCGCTGAAAAGCCCCGGAGCCGCTATAATGTAAAGCGAAGTCGCTATATGAATGAGGGGGATGGCCACCTGTATGGCCTTGATCCTGAAATGCTTGAGTATGAGCGGCGTGAGCAGGAACTGCATGGAAAAGGAGACTATGTTCACCTTCATCCAGAAATCCCCCAGGAAAGCCGTACGCAGATCTTTGTCCCCCATGGAATCTTTGACATACCCGGTAAAATTTATGTCGAAAAGAGTGGCCACCACCTGGGTGGTGAAGATCATCAAAGCTATCAGAAGGACCGTGCGGTTCTCTTTAAGTATGGAAAGATGCAAATGGCCTTTTTTGCCGGCGGCCTCGTCCTCTCCCGGCTCAGGTTCTCCCGTATCCCGGTAAGCCGCGCGAAACAGCCAGAGAGCCGGGAGGAGACACAGGCCGGAAAAGAGTATATAAAGGTCAGTCTTGAAATAAGAAACGTAACGGCTTACAAACCAGCCCCCGATAAGGGAGCCGAGCGCCCCCAGACCCGCCACCGGCCCGTTGAAGAGCCTCCCCTCGTCGTCCTTGAGAACGCTGTTTATGTAAGACCAGTACTGCTCCGACAGTATGACCACGTAGGATTCCTTGAAAACGAAAACGAGAAAAGCCAGGGGCTTATTAGGGCTGTATTTGAGCAGAAGGTAAAAGGCGAAAAAACTCAGGATAGCGAACGACATCGAAACCGACATGGCCCGCATGCTCCCCCAGGCGGAAAGGGCCCGGCCGTAGAGGTATATAAAAAAAAACATGACCAGGGGCACGAGGCTGAGCGCGTAAGCCTTGTCCTGGGCGGTAAAATAATCGAGAAAGATGGATTCGCTGGGGGAGCGGATCATCTCGTAGCCGGAAAAGGTAAAAAGGGCGGAAAGTCCCGCCAGGAAAACTCCGATCCCGGCTTTCCGGCCGCGTTCAGTTTTAAGATATGCTATGAGGTCGGTCATAAGGCAACAAAGAAATTAAGAGATTGAGGGATTAAGATATTAAGAAAAACTTCCACTTATCAGGCCGCCCTTACGATTAAGACTCTTTTTTTATTTCTCAGCCTTAATTTCTTAATCTCTGATTTCTCAATATCTGGTTTTAATATTTGAACATCCCGTTCTCGTAAACGGTCTTCTCCCGGCCGTCCTTAAGCCGGGCCTTTATAGTCTTCTCTTCGGTATTTATCAGGTCCCAGTGTATGGCCGAATCGTTAAACCCGAGCTTTTCTTTAAGCTTTTTGTCGAGCCGGGACGCGTTCCCGTCGAAAGTGTCGGAATAGGAAGCGCCCACGGCCAGATGGCAGTTCCCGTGCTTTCCGCCGTGATTCTCGTCGAAAAGGATGTCGGCCATGAATTTATCTATCCTGGAAAATCTCTTGTCCGTCATGGAGAATTCGCCGATTTGCGAAGCCCCCCTGTCGGTAGCCATTATTTTCTTTACGTATTCCTCCCCCTTCTTAGCGGAAATTTTTACGGCCCTCCCGTCCTTGAATTCGAGCTTTATGCCCTCGACGTAATTCCCGCCCCTGAAGGTCGGCAGATTCGCGTAATAAACCCCGGAGGTCCCGCGCCAGTCCGGTGAGGTGAAGATCTCGAAAGAGGGAATATTGTGGCCGCTTACCCCTAAAAACCTTCTCTTTTCACCCAGCTTTATTTTCAGGTCCATGGATTCCGAAACCGCGTTGAAGGAATCTATGTTGAGGGATTTAAGCCATTTTTTTATTTCCATGGTGTTTTTGTATATCTCTCCCCATTTCCCGGCGGGGTTTTTCTCGTCCAGGAAACAGGCCTTGGCTATCTGTCCGGCGTACTCCGCGACGGAAAGCCCGGCCTGCCGCGCCGGCTCTTCCGTGGGATAGGTGCAGAGCGTCCAGCCGAATTTTCCGCCGGCCTCGTTCTTGTCCATTATATCCCTGAGAAATTTTCTGGCTATGGCGGTTTGGGACTGCTTTTTCGTGTCTATCCCCTTGAGATGGGTCAGGGAGGCCGGAGCGTGTATGTAAATGTAGCCGTTCAGGGCGGAGGTCAACTCCCTGTCCCCGGCCGCTGTGAATTTCCTCTGTTTCTCGTCCGAATAAAGATAAAAATCCCTTTCCATGCCCGGCGTGACTCCGGGCCTGAAGACGGGATTATACTTCAATTGAACCAGTTTCCTGTATACAAGCTCCCCCAGCTTAAGACCTTCGAGATCGCAGCGCACCATCACGGTGTCGTATTTCTTAAATCCGGGGCGGGCGGTTTTAAGTCCCCATATCATCACTTCCGCGTATTTTCCCATCTGTTTGTCGGTAAAAATCATTTGAGCCTCCTTTAACAGGCTGAAGGCCGGAGGCTTCAGGCGGTAGAAGATTTTTTATCTCCTGAAACTTACGCCTTATGCCTTCTCCCTTATACTTTTATCCTGAGGTCCACCACCCTTTTTATCTTGCCCGTTCTTTTTATTCTTTCGACGGTATTGGGCGGGACCAGGCTGATCTCCGGCTCGTCCAGCCAGCCCATCTTCACGCTTTCCCTCAGATCCTCGCATTTTTCGTAAAGCCGGGCGTAAAATCTGTCTTTCAGGTCCTTCGCATGTTCCAGATCTTTTTCATTCCTCACTTCCATGACCAGTCTGAGTCTGTCCCTGTGTTTTATTTTTTCTATTATCACCTGGAAATTGAAACTGAGCTCCTTTGTCTTTCCCGCCGCGTTCTGAATGTCGTTTACGAAAAGGTGAGCGCCTCCGACATGTATCCGGTCGTCGCAGCGGCCCAATATCTCGAAAACCGGCTCTTTCCTGCCGCAGGAACAGGGCTTCAGCGCCCACCTGCCCAGATCCCCCACCCTGTATCTGATTATGGGCATATGCCGTTTGTTGAGACTGGTGACCACCAGCTCGCCTATTTCTCCGTCTTTTACCGGAACCCCCGTATCGGGATCTATGAACTCCACGTACTGGCTGTAAGCGAAGAGATGATGGGCGCCCTTGGAAAGGCTTTCGCATTGAAAACCTATTACGCCGGCGTCGGCCGTGGCGTACCCGGCCGATTTGACGGCTGCACCGGGGAAAACCCTTCCGAAAAAAGACACCATTTCGTCTCCGACATATTCGCCGCCGTAAAAAACCGTCTTTATGCCGAGCTTTATGCCCTTCGACTCGGCGTATTCGGCCAGCTTAAGCAGGAAGGACGGCAGGCCTATTATGGAGTTGACGCCGAAATCCTGCAGATATTTGACTATATTTTCCATGGGAAGATTGCTGCCGGTAGGCACCGAAATGGCTTTGGTGTAAGCTATGGCTTTTTCCACGGAAAGCCAGCTGGACCAGAGATTTCCCGCCACGAAAAGATTCGCTATGACGTCGTTTTCTCCGAGCCCGGCGGTTTCGTAGGCGTGAGCGAGCATCCTGCAGGTGTGTTCATATTCATGCTGGTCGTAAAAAACGTATTTAGGCTGGCCGGTGGAGCCTCCGCTGGCGAAATAAATGCCCCTTTTGGCCTTCGAGGTCAGCAGGTCGTCGCTATCCGGCGGGGTATTTTCCAGGACATGCCGCTTTTCCAGAAAAGGAAGCTTGCGGAAATCGGCGGGATTAAGTATTTCCCCGGCTTTGGAAAAATGCCTTTTATAAAAAGCGCTTTTTTCCCTGGCATATTTCACTATTTCTATCAGCCGGTCATTGTTCCTGGGTTTTTCCTCTATCGCCACCCAATTCACCAGGTTCATCATGGGGAAAACGCCGTCATGAGGAGAACCGGTCTTGCCTTCCAGCATATTCCCCAGGGACACGAATCTCGCGAGGTCCAGGTCGAAAAATGTTTCAAGAACGTGTTTTTTTTCCAGTATGTTCCCGGCTATTCCCGCGGTCTGGAGATAGCCCCTTAGGGGAAGGAGCTCCGTCTTTATCTGGTCCACATTTTCCACGGTTTTGACGTAAAGGACCCTGTTCAGCGGCGAGATCCTGTAAAAAGGTTTTTTTTCGTATATCACGGTCCAGTGCGTGCGCGGGAAGGAACTCGCGTACTCGGCGTTTCCGAGGGCTTTATCTATCTTGGCCAATTCCCTGGCCTTCGTTATTTCCACCTTCTCGTCGTCGTCCAGCGCCCCCTGCGGCAGCTTCCTCTGAAATTCCTCGAAAGCTTTTTCCGCCGCTTTGAAGAAATCCTTCACTATTCCGCCGTGCTCTTTTTTGGGGGCGACTATATAAAGCGTGTGCATGTTGGAGCAGGCCGCCTGGTCCCACATGGAACAATCTTTAACCGCCTTCTTGGCTATGGCGTCCCAGCCCTCGTTTTTTATGGCGCTCCCAAAAAGCACGCCGAAGCTGGTTTTCGGGCCGAAGCCTTCCACCTTAACGCCGGCCGGGGCCATTTTTTTGTAAGAATCCACCGCTTCCGCCCCGCCCCAGACGAAAACGCTGTTCGAATGCTTCAGTATCTCCGTTTCCAGCTCTTTTTTCCCGCCGCCCCAGTTGAGTATGGCGAAAGAGCGGGCCAGGACTTTTTTCTCATCGGCCTCTTTAAGGGCCGAGGCGAAAATATTCAGGAAGTTCGAACCCGAAGAGGAAAGCTTGACTATATTGACATTTTTCGTAAGCATGCCCAGAACGAGAGAATCGAGTATTCCCAGGAACACGTTTCCCGCGCCTATATGCACCGCCACCCCCCTGGGAAGCGCCCGCAGCAAACCGTCATAGCTGTGCCTTTCCATGGGCACGTCCAGGGCGTAAGGGAAAAACATTTCCAGGTTCATTCTCTTGGACAATTCGTTCTTGTTTAAAATATGAGGGATTATATTGAGCGTTTCTTCGGTCATCTCCGGAGAAAAACTCACCGTTTTAAGCAAATGCTCCCTGGCGGTCAGATAATAAGGGGAATTCCTGTTCGCGAACGACCTGCCGGTTTTGCTCAGTACCGCTATTACATAATCCTTGGAGACCGAAAATATCTCCCGCCGCCCGGCCTGAGCCTTGATTCCCAGCTCTCTTATCTCCTTCGCCGTCCAGACGTCCTTATTCAGCTCCTCTCCGAAAATGTAAGTGTTTTTTATTTCCATAACAACCCAAGTTAACAACAGACCAAGATTAAGGCTAAAAAAGTTCGGAGTTCGAAGTTGAGAGTTTAAAGTTAATTTCTTAATCTCTCAATCTCTTAATTTCTATTTTTGCGCCTTTTGCGCTTATTTCGCCGTTTCGAATCACGGATTACGAATCACGGCCTTTCACATCTCTCGTTTAAAGCATCTGCGAAGCGCTTATGGCGCAGCCCTTAAGTTTCTTCACGCCGGCCCTTCCCTTTATAAAAAGCACGGGACCGGGCAGTCCGCAGGCGCACTTTTCCTCCAGGTATCCCCAATCGCTCGAAAGCAGGGAAAGCGAGGGATAAGAGGTAAGATAAGAGGTCATAAACTGCAAAAGTCCGGTAACCCCGTAAGGAAGCGGCGCGAGCGTGGCGGGATCCCTGGGAATGATCTTCCCGTATACCGGCACGTGGAAATTCCCCAGCCTGCAATCCACATAAGGCACGCCATGCTCCACCATTCCGAAGAGGTCCCTTACATTGTCCGGGGAAAGCCCCAGATTTCCGGCTAATATCTTCCTGTAAATCTTTTTATCTATCGCCTCGTCGGCCAGGGTCTTCCAGCCTCCTCCGGTTATGACGAAAGAGCCTGGGTTCAGCTTCGGATATCTGGAAAATCTTTTCTTGTATTCCTCGGTAAGTTTCAGCGCGAAGGCGGGAAAACCTATAAGGCGGACCAAGCCGCCTTTTTCCTCTATCTCTCTCAATTTTTTTATGGAACTCTCTATATCGAAATAAAAATCCCCCTTTTCCACGCTCCACTTGAAAGCGTAGAATATCTCTCCCTGTCCGGTAAAACCCGTTAAAAGTTTGTCGGTCCAGGCCGTGCCGACGTCTTTCGCGACTTCCGGATCGTAAGTGAAACATATGTAGTCGTATTTATTGGAAAGGTCGCAAAGACCGAGAGCGTCGAAAACCTGCCAGGCCATCCTTCTCACCCTCATAAGGGAACCCTTATCGAGCTGCATCCTGCTCGTCTGACCGCTGGTTCCGCTCGATTTGAGTTCCAGCGCCATCTCTCTCTTTTTTATGGTGGTAAGATCTCTTTCCTTGAGACCGTTGACGAAAACAAAAGGCGCTTTTTCGAGTTCGGAATATTTTTTCAGGGATTTCGGGCTGAACCCCAGGGTTTTATAGTATTTTTTCAGGAAAGAGGATTTTTTCGCCTGGTATTCCAGCGCATACCTCATCGCCTCGGTGAAAAGGGCCGGGGTTTTACCCGAATAATCGAAAGCGTTCTTTTCCAGGAGCTCCTCGAGGGGCGAAGTTACTTTAAGAGGCTTGGAGGGCGAGGGGAGTTTTTCTTCTATCTGCAGTTCTTTCATCCGGCCACCCGCTTGCCCGCCGAAAGCGGGCAGTTTCTTTTTTTAAATCGCCTTAAAGGCGATAAGCGGGTGGCCGGATTCATAGGATTTCTCAGGGCTTGAACACGACCTCCACGTAATTTTCCCTCCAAAGCTTAAGGTATTCCTTAAGTATGTTCCTGTAAAGGGAAATTATTTTCACGTTCCTGAAATCCAGTATCTCGAAAGTCCTCGAAAAAACTATGCAGTCATACCGCCTGTTGCCGACCCTTTTGCTGCACGGGAAATACCCCGTGGGAATGAACCTGGCGTCCACCGCCATCCGCTGGTATTCCGGGCTGTAAGCGTCCACGATAACCTCGACATAAGACATGTTCAACTCGTTCAGCTTCTGAGACAGGCTGTCCAGGACTACCGTCATATGCTGGTCCGTGAAACCGCCCATGACCACGCTGTATTTGTCCTTGGTGTTGTAATGCAGATATATCTCGGTTTTGCCGTCCAGCGTCACGAAGATAAGGTTCGGCTCGTGAAAAGGCATGAAAGTGGCGGCGAAAAAACCTTCCCTTTTCACGCTTTTATACCTGTTTTTTACGAAACCGGGCGCCGTTATCATCTCAAAAGCAAGCGTGGGGATCTTCTGCTTATGATCGCTGTACGGACTCTTGTAGTCTTCTATGGAAGGTTTATCCAGCTTAAGCTGTTTAAGAACTATTTCGTAAAAAGGCCTTATTTCGGGGATGAAACGAGGATTTTTCCTTCTTTTTTTCAGGGCTTTCTCCGTCATATAAGCGGTAAGGCAGTGAGTCTCGTTCTCGGAAACCTTGTGGGTATTGGGGAAAATACCGAGCTTTATGAATCCCAGACTCTCCGTCAGGCGCTGCGGGGCGGAGCTGGCGGTCCTGGTGGTGGCGTAAACCAGATCGACGAGATCCCTGGTATGGGTTATGTCGTCCAGCACCAGTTTCATCATCGTATAGGCGAGATCGTGTTTTCTGAATTCCTGGGACACTACCGCTCCGAAAGCCTTTGAGATCCGGTCCTTAAGGTCTATGGCGTACACCAAACTGCCTATTATCCTGTTCTGGAACTCGGCCACCAGCCAGTAATAATCGTCGTGCTCTATGGCGTAGCGCATCTTTTCCTTGTCCGTTATCAGGGTGACGGAATAGGAAGCGCCGTAAATCTCGGCGTAAAGCACCTGTATCCTTCTCATATCCTGAATTCTGGCGGGGCGTATAGTTATCTCCCCTTTGCCGGGTACGGTTACGGTTTTTTCCATTTTTTTGTTGGTGGCCATGGGTAATATTTTACCAAATTTTGGCTTTTAAAAACTTTTAACAATATATATAATAATAAAACATGAGGGGAACTCCTATGACCAAAATCATATCTCGGGGCGGGCTGACGCGGCTAGCCGTCCTGGCTTCGGTTTTATTCCTTACTTCCTGCGCCTCTTTCAAGCACGTGGACCTTTTTCCCAGAAATACGGTTTACGAAATGTCGAAAGACAAAGAACTTAAACCTTTTTCCAGGATCCTGGTACGCTGGAGGAATTATCCCTTCAAAACCTACAGCCAGAGCATAGGCTATACCGACGCGGAAAAAGAAAAGATGAAGCCCGTGAACGTCGCTTACGCGGATTACTCCAAATTCAAGGGCAGGGTGTTGAAAATTTTCAAGGAATCCGGGATTTATGACGCGGAAAAGGGCGCGGGGACGCTGAAAGTCGACCTCCTGACCTTCGGCAAATGGACCTATTCCGAGCTTTTCTCCTCGTATCTTACCGACACCTCGTTTATTTTCATACTGCCGAGCTCGATAAAGGTAAATTATTATATGGTAACGGAAATAGAACAGGGCGAGCTGACGGACAAAGTGGAGGAAACCGCCTCGATAAAAACGACTTTCCACCTGCTCCTGTTCCCCCTTTACCCCCTGGCCCCTTTCTCGTCCAGCGAAAAAAGTCTTCTGAAACAAATGATCTGGAAAACCGCCACCGGCGTCTACCTGAAACAGAAAGGCCTGAAAGAAGAACCGGCTGAAAAGATAAAGGAGATCAAGACTCCGGAACAGCTTTTACAAAAGAGCGAGTACAAACAGGATTATTAGGAGAACGGTAAATAATTCAGAGACATATGCCGGGAGTTGCTCTAAACCTTACGCCTTTCACTCTTTACCGCTTTCAACGGGTTTCTCTTCCTTCACTTCCTTCTTCTCCGGTTCAGGCGACTTTTCCCCCTCCGGCTTTACCCCGGGCGCCCCGCCTTCTTTGGCGGGGAGCTTTTCCAGCGCTTCCTTGGCCTCGGCTATGAAATAGCTGTCCGGGTTTTTCCGGACGAATTCACTGAGTTGGGTCCGGCCTTTCTCCAGATCTCCTTCCACGATATTCTCCACCGCTTCTTTTATAGTCTTCCGGTCCTGATCTATCTTTTCCTGGGCCTTATGGCTGGTGGAGCCTTTCCAGTAAACCTTGGCGGACTTGTCCTCCTGCCTGGCTCCCCGCACGGCCGCGACGGCCGTTATTTTAGACTTGGGAGTAACCCTTTTTTCTATTTTGGCCTTCAGGCTTCTCAGAAAACCTTTATACCAGCCCTTCCAGTCCCCGCTCTCCGCGCCGTAAGAAAGCGAAGCGCCGATCAAAAACAAAGCGGCTAAAGAAACCAGTTTCTTGTTCATAACATCCTCCATTAGCGACAGGGATTAGAGACGAGAGATTGGAATTTAGGATTATGAGGTTTACCCTATCCTCTCCCTTCGTTTCCCATATTACGCTTCTAAACTTTCTTTTTTACCGATCCTCCAGTCCTCTAATCCTCCAATCTTCCGACTTTACTACTTCATTATCCCGGCGGCCGCGCCTTTGGCCCCGGGGTTTATCTTCACCGCCCTTTC
>Ga0210017_1003998_pt1 | contig 12242 bp, 9 predicted proteins | sample CryGeyCG2014_020_FD_183966 | JGI IMG/M metagenome (GOLD analysis project Ga0210017, IMG submission 183966) | Groundwater microbial communities from aquifer - Crystal Geyser CG08_land_8/20/14_0.20 (SPAdes) (version 2) | ecosystem: Environmental > Aquatic > Deep subsurface > Groundwater | place... | reverse complement strand
TTGTTATTTGATATTGCATTTTATTAGACATTAGAAATTAGTCATTTGACATTTTTAGTATCCATGCTTTCTGTTTTTGATTTACTTAACCCTGGTATTTTTGTCAAAGCTCAACATATTTTAATCCTATGGTGCTTCTTTCTCTTTGGATTTATATTTTAATTGGTTTTGCTTTAACTGTTTTTGGCGTTTTTACTTGGCTTTGTTTTGTTTGGACTAACCGCGACACACTAAATCGTCAAAACATAATAACCGGCATTCAGGTAGCGGCTTTGCATACTTTTAAGATTTTTTTATATTGCTCTTTAATTTTTATTTTGATTTATATATTCTTTTACATCTACGGTAAATAAATTATGACTGTTATAGGTTTTTACAATTCATTTTTAGGCGCTACCCTGTCTCTTCTTTGGGCATTTTTCCTCATTTGGTGGTGGCTGATTTTGCCATTTATACTTTATTTTCCAGCTCGGTTTTTCCATCTTTGGTGGATTCGCTGGGAGGTTTGGTATAAAGAGCAGGACTGGATTTTGCTGGAACTTATTCCGCCGGCTGAAATTTTAAAACCAAACTTGGCAATGGACGATGTTATTAACGCTTTATGGCCTATTTATGACGGCGCTAACTGGCGGGAGCGATGGTGTGAAGGCGAAATGATTTGCGGGCCCTTTTGGCTTTCTTTTGAGATTGTCAGCATTGAAGGAATGGTCCATTTTTATATGCGCATTCTTAAAGACCAGAAGAAATTCGTGGAGTCCATTTTTCATACCCATTATCCGGAGATTGAGATTTTTGAGGTTAGTGACTACACGCAAAACGTGCCCCAAGATATTCCCAATGAAACCCTTGACCTTTACGGCGAGTATTTATCAACTATGAAGCCGGACGCTTATCCTATTAGAACTTATAAATATTTTGAAATTCGGCCCGAGGAAGTAAAGCAAGAAAAGAAGTTAGACCCTTTTGCTAATTTAATGGAGGCAATGGTTAAATTAAAGCAAGGGGAGCAATTATGGTTTCAAATTGTTTTAACCCCGATTACCAATAATGATATTCCCTGGATTGACGAAAGCAAGAAATTAGCCGACCAAATCGCCAGAAGGCCCGGGGATTCCGGCAGAAAGTCGGTGATAGGGGAGATGTTAAAACTCATTTTTTTGGGTAAAAAGCCGTATGGCGATGAAGAAAAAGCCGAGTCGCTCATTCCGCCAGAAATGAAATTAACTCCGGGCGAGAGAGAAAAGTTGGCGGCTATAGAAGCAAAAAATAGCCAAGTTGGTTTTAAAACCTATATGCGTTCGGTTTATATTTACGCCAAAGACGCTTATGTCAGCCCTAATAAAAGAATTCCCCGTTCATATTTGGCTCACTTCAGCACTACTGGCTTAAACTCAATGAGGGATTGGAGTAAAGAAAAAACTAAAATCCACTACTTTTTTCGCAAGAGGCGGCTCTACGCCAGAAAAAGAAAAATTTTTGATTTATATGTGAGACGTTTACCGCCTTTATATCCGCAAATGTCTGGGCCGGGTAATATGATTTTTACGGCCGAAGAAATCGCCACTATTTTTCACTTTCCGGCCAGAGCCATTGATTTGCCAGCCGGCGTGCCGCGCATTTTAGCTAAAAAAGCTACGGCTCCTCCTAATTTGCCTGTTGATTGAATTATTTACCCCCGCACCATAACTTTGTTTGGTGCGGGGGTTGTCTAAGCGCATGGAAAATTATAACTTTTACAATCAAAGAGTGTTGTTGAGATGTGATTTTAACGTGCCTATGAAAAGTGAGAAAATTGCCGATGATTTTCGGTTAAAACGGACTCTGTCAACAATTATTTTTTTAAAAAAAGCCGGCGCTAAAATTATTTTGCTCAGTCACTTAGGGGAGCCGCAAAGCATCAAAAGCAAAAGAAAAAGAAAAGCCAAGTTAACCTTAAAACCAATTGGAGCACGGTTGAGTAATCTTTTAAGAGAAAAGGTTTTATTCAGCAAGAAGAACAAGGGATTGTTTGTTAAAAGGTTGATAAAAAAAATGAAGCCCGGCGACATTTTGCTCTTAGAAAATTTGAGATTTGACATAGGTGAGGAGCAAAATTGTTTAAAACTCGCTAAATCCTTGGCCTGTTTGGCTGATGTTTATGTTAACGATGCCTTTGGCGCTTGTCATCTAAATCACGCTTCAATAGCGGCTTTACCAGGGCATATAAAACATTTCGCTGGCCCGGAGCTTTTGCGGGAATTTCAATTTTTAAGCCGTATTATGGAAAATCCGGTTCGTCCTTTGGTAGCTCTGATTGGCGGGACTGAGGTTGCGTTAAAAATCAGGGTTTTAAAAAAATTTTTGAAAAGAGCCGATTATCTGCTTTTGTCTGGCGAGCTTGCTAAAATTGTCTTGGCGGCCAAGGGGCTTTTAGTGGGCCGTCCTTTTCCCAGCAGAGAAGAAGAGGAGATTATTGGCGAGATTAATCTTAATGACCCGAGAATTTATCTGCCCATTGACGTTTTAGCTTCAACTAATTTGCAAGTCGCGCATTCAGTAAGACAGGCGGGTCCGGCGACGTTGAGGAAAGATGAGGATATTTTTGACATCGGACCGGAAACCACCTGTCTTTTTCGCAATATCATCAATCAGGCGGGTTCTATATTTTGGTCGGGACATTTAGGTTGTTTTAAGAAAGAAAATTTTAGCTCCAGCACTAAGGAAATAGCTCAAGCCATTGCTGATTCCCCGGCTGCATTACGATTGGCCGGAGGGGAAGACACCATAGCCGCTTTGCGGCATTTTGACTTGGCTGATCGTTTTTCTTTTGTCTCAACCAGCGGAGAAGCAATGTTAGCTTTTTTATCCGGAGAGAAACTGCCCGGCCTTACTGCCCTCGGTCTTTAAGAAAAAGTTTTTATTTATATATTTGTACATTCGTAATTTATTTGTACTTCGTAGGAAATATGGAAATTAAAAATTTAAAAAAGGTGGCCCGTCGTCTTAAAAAAGCTATTTTTCACAAAGAGCGAATTATTTTATTTGGCGATTCTGACTTAGACGGCACGACATCAGTTTTATTATTAGAAGAAACATTGAAAAATTTAGGCGCTCAAAATTTGCTGGTTTATTTTTCCGAATGGGAGAATGAAGATTATGGTTTGAACAAATCGGCCTTGCAGTTTTTAAAATCGTTTGCTCCGGCTTTATTAGTTGTTTTGGACTGTGGAATCGGCAATTTTGAAGAAATAAAAATAGCCGAAGCCCTTGGCTTTTCAACAATTATTGTTGATCACCATGAAATTTTAGGCAAAGTTCCGGCCGCTGACATTGTGGTTGACCCTAAACAGAAGGGCGACCTCTATCCGTTTAAACAATTAACCACGGTTTGCTTGATTTATCAGTTAAGTCAAATTTTAACAGGCAAAGGAATCAGTCCGGTTGTGAAGCAAGGTTTTAGCGAGTTGGCCGCTTTGGGCATTGTGGCTGATATGATGCCGGAAAAAGACCTTAATGCCGAATTACTTAGAATGGGTTCAACCAGCATTAGAGAAACCCTCAGGCCGGGTTTTCTTGCAATAATAAGGGCCGCTGATTTAACTTATAACTCGCCGCGAGAAATTTTTCAAAAACTCACCGTGATTTTGAATATCACCAAAGTCAAAAATCATCTTACTGATAGTTATCTTTTACTGAAAGAGTCCTCTTGGGAGGCGGCTATGGATTTGGCAAAAGATTTAATACGTCAAGCCAAAAGCCGTAATCAAGACATTATTCAGATTACAGAAGAGGTCTCCAAAAGGGTTGAAAATTCTTCTGCGCCGATAATTTTTGAGGGTGACTCTCAATGGCCCAGAGTGTTCTCCGGGGCAGTGGCTTCGCGTATTTGCAACAAGTATAAAAAGCCCACATTTATTTTTAAAAAAGGCATTGAAAAAAGCCGCGGTTCGGTAAGAACGGCTTATGGCTTGGACGCGGTAGCTGCCCTGAAAACATGCTCGGCTTTTTTAACAATGTATGGCGGTCATCCGCCAGCCGCCGGTTTTACGGTGTTGAATGAGAATATAGATAAGTTAAAGAAGTGCTTGGAGAGCTATTTTTTTAATTTGGAGCGGTAGTTTTTTATTTCTTATTTTTTATGGAAAGTCATAAAAAGATAATCATCAACATTGACGGTGGCTCAAGGGGCAATCCCGGGCCAGCGGCCTTTGGTGTTATTTTTTTTGACCAATCTGGTCGCATTCTAAAACAATACAGCCAAGCAATTGGTCAGGCCACTAACAACGAAGCGGAATACTGCGGGTTAATTTTTTGTCTCAAAAAAGCCAAAGCCATTTTTGGTAAAACAAAATTGGCTGATTATGTCTTTGAAATAAGGTCTGATTCAGAGCTTTTGGTGCGCCAGATGCAACATCGCTATAAAGTGAACGGAGAAAAAATTCAGCCTTTATTTTTAGAAGCGTGGAATTTATTGATTGGATTTTCCAATGTTGAATTTGTGGCGGTGCCTCGCGAACAAAACATTAAAGCCGACCAACTTGTTAACGAAGTCCTTGACAAAGATAAACAGCAAAAGGTCTCGTCGCTTTTTTAAATTGAAATAATAATAAAGAAAAACCCGCGCTTAAAGCGCGGGTTTTTCTTTTGTCTTAGTAAATCTATAAGCCGAATTCTGTGCCAATTTTGTTTCTGCTGATTACGCTCGCAGATAAAATTGGTGCAACCATTTGTCTAGCCCGGCAGTTGCCTGCGTCGGGTCAAGCGAGCCACTTTTACCGAACCGAAAATACAGGGGTCAGACCCCCTTTAAATCTTGCAGGCAGTTTTTAGGGGGGGGTCTGACCCCTGTATTTTCGGTTCGGTTTGCTCTTGCGCTCTGGTAAGGATTTAGCCGTTTCACCCGAGCACATAATAAATTATGTGCTCGGCTCGCCAAGCACATAACAAGTTATATGCTCGGAGTTCCTCGCCTTTCGGCTCGGAACGTCTCTGTTCGCACCTCTCGGATCACTCCGGACGGGCGTTACCCGCTACCAATGCCTCGCGCACAGCGCGAGGAAATCCGAAATCCGAAATCCGAAATCCGAAACAAATTCAAAATCCTAAATTCAAATTTTCAAAACCATTTTTTGTTTTCGTTTTGAATTTCAAAGATTTGAATTTTGAAATTGTTTCGAATTTCGTACTTCGTGCTTCGAATTTTCTTGTGCTATGCACAAGGCTGAGCGTTCGGACTTTCCTCTGGCCTTATAATTTGCTATTATAAAATCAGTGGTCGCGTGATTTACTAAGCATTTGCATAATAGCATTTTTTTATTAATTGGTCAATGTTACGCAGGATTTTAAATTATAAAACTAAAACAGTGTCATTAGCCGCTTTTTTTGTGGCTTTTTTTACGTTTTTGGGCTATGTTTTAGCTATTTTACGAGATAATTTTTTAGCCAACTTTTTAACCAATACTCAGGCAGATGTTTATTGGGCCGCTTTCCGCGTACCGGATTTTGTTTATGGCATTTTAATAACCGGCGGCGTTACCGCAGCTTTTTTGCCTGTGTTTGCTGATTGCTGGCAGAAAGACAAACAAGCGGCGCGGAATTTATTTAGCAATGTTTTTACTTTTTTTCTTTTAGCTTTAGCCGCCCTTTCTTTTCTATTGGCTATTTTTGCTCCTTTTATTATTGACCTAATCGTGCCGGGTTTTAGTAATACTCAGCAAGACCAAACCGTTATTTTAGCGCGCCTAATGTTTCTTAGTCCGATTATCTTGGGGGTCTCAGCTATTTTTTCCGGGGTTTTGCAGTATTTCGATTTTTTTATCGCATTTTCCTTGGCACCCATTTTTTATAACTTAGGCATTATTATTGGCATCATATTTTTTTTACCCCTGATAGGTTTACCGGGTCTGGCTTTGGGAGTTGTTTTTGGGGCTTTGATGCACTTTTTTGTTCAGTTGTTTCCTTTATTGAAAGTCGGATTTATGCCAAGCTTTCTTCTTCAATTAAATTCAGCGAATTTGAAAAAGATTTTAAAACTTATGGCGCCGCGAACCATTGGAGCTGGCGCTTATCATTTGAATCTGATAGTGATTACGGCCATCGCTTCTTTATTGGCGGCTGGCTCCATTAAAATTTTCAATTTAGCGAACAATCTTTATGGGGTGCCGCTCGGTTTAATTGGCGCGCCTTTTGCCATAGCTGTTTTTCCTTTATTATCCCGCTGTTGCGCCAAACAAGAGAAGGAGAAATTTTTAAAAGCCCTCTCGCGGACCTTTTCGTCCATTCTGTTTTTAACTGTTCCGCTTTCCGCTTTCTTTTTTCTTTTTAGGGTCCAGATTGTCAGATTGCTTTATGGTGCTCAAATTTCCGCTGGCGGGCATTTTGGCTGGTGGGAGACACGGCTCACCGCTAGTTCAGTAGGAATTTTTGCCATTTCAATTTTTGCCGCTTGTTTGGTGCCGCTTTTGGCTCGTGCTTTTTATTCTTTACAAGACACCAAAACACCGGTTAAAATCGCAATTTTTTCCATTATTTTCAATCTATTTTTAACTTATTTTTTTGTCCGTATTTTAGGCCCGGGCAATGCCTTTGCTAATTTGCTGGCAAATTTTTTAAAAGTTGAGAAACTAAACAATTTGGAGATACTTGGCTTGCCTTTAGCTTTATCTATTTCGTGTCTTGGGCAATTTTTTTGGCTGTTGTTTTATCTAAAAAGAAAAATTAATCTTAAAACATATCGTTTTTTAGAGCCATTTTTTGCGCTTAAGGTTTTAATGATTACTTTAATAAGTTCATTAGCGGCTTATTTCTGCTTGCGTTTGAGCGCTCAATGGTTTAACGTTAACACTGTTTTAGGGCTTTTTTGGCAGATTGTTTTTTCCGCCTCAATCTCAATATCCGTTTATTGTTTTTTAGCTTTGGCTTGGGGTTTTAAAGAGCCGGTTTTATTATGGCGACATTGTTTATTATTTGTCAAACGTTTCAAGTTTCATTTTAGGGGCATTAGAGGACAAAACTGAATATATGGACGAGAATTTTAATAATAAAAACAATATCAGAAATTTCGTTATAATAGCCCACATAGACCACGGCAAGTCAACTTTGGCTGACCGTTTTTTAGAAATGACCGGGGCGGTTCATAAAGATAAAATGAAAGAGCAATTTTTGGACTCAATGAATCTTGAGCGCGAGAAAGGCATTACAATTAAAATGCACCCAGTCCGTTTGACTTGGCGGCCAAATCAAACGGAAATCCAAAGCACGAAATCCGAAATTCTAAACAAATCCAAAATCCAAAATCTAAAATCTAAAACAAACAGTTTAGAGTTTAGAATTTCGAATTTAGGATTTGCAAATTCAGGATATATCCTGAATTTGATAGATACTCCCGGGCACATAGATTTCTCTTATGAAATATCCCGCGCTTTGGCTTGTTGCGAGGGGGCATTGCTTTTAGTGGACGCGGTTAAAGGCATTCAAGCGCAAACCCTTTATAATTTAAGCCAAGCTCAAAAACAGGGCCTAACCATAGTCGGCGCTGTCAACAAAATTGATTTGCCTCAAGCTCGCGTTAAAGAAACCCAAGAAGAGCTGGCGGAAATTCTCAATTTGAGTCCTGAAGAAGTTTTTACTATATCAGGAAAAACTGGCGAGAATGTGGAGGCGCTTTTAAATTTTTTAGTTAAAAAAATACCGCCTCCTCTTGTATCGGATACCGCAAAACCCTTTAAGGCGCTGGTTTTTGATTCTAAATACGATTCTTTTTTTGGGGTTGTGGCTTATGTTCGCGTTTTTAACGGTCATATCGCACCCGGCGATAAAATATATTTTATGCAAGCAAACCATCAAGTCGAATGTAAAGAAGTGGGTTATTTTATGCCTCAACTTATCTCTAATATATGTCTAAATTCCGGAGAAATTGGTTACATTAAAACAGGAATTAAAATTCCTGCTAAGGTTAAGGTCGGCGAGACCATAACTGTTCTTAAAAATTTCCCCGAGAAGAATCGTCATCTATGGGATATCGGATATAGTGATATTAAACCACTTCCTGGCTACAAAGAACCCCAGCCGGTTTTATTTCTAAGTTTATACCCCTACAATGCCGATGAATTTGACCAATTAAGAGATGGTTTAGAAAAGTTGCGGCTTAATGACCCGTCTTTAAATTTTACCACCGAGTCAAAGATACTCTTGGGCTGCGGTTTTCGCCTTGGTTTTTTAGGTTCTTTGCACGCAGAAATTACTATTCGTCGGCTAAAAGAAGAATTTAATTTGGACTTGGTAGCCACTTCGCCGCAAGTAGTTTTTAAGGTTGTTCTTAACAATGGCGCAGAAAAGTTGATTTCTTCACCGTCTCTTTGGCCTGATATGACTTTAATTAAAGAAACAGAGGAACCTTATTGCGATTTGGAAATTATTACGCCAAATGATTATATTCATTATCTTTTCCCTCTTTTAAAGAATTTTAGTATTTCTTTGCAGGAGATAAAATTTTTAACGCCCCAAAAATCGGTTTTGCAGGCCAGAGCTCCATTAAGAGAAATAATCAGCGGTTCTTTTTATGATAAAATAAAGACAGTTACTCAGGGTTACGGTTCGTTTAGTTTTATATCTGCGGGTTATCAGAAGAGCGATTTAGTAAAAATGGATATTTTAATAGCCGGAGAAGCCGAAGATGCTTTTGCAAAAATTGTGCCCAGAAACGAGGCCTACGAAATCGGTAAAAATTTTATCCGCAAGCTAAAAGATATTTTGCCGTCTCAGCAGTTTTTGGTTGCCTTACAAACGTCGGTTGGCGGTAAAATAGTGGCGCGGGAAAATATCTCCGCTAAAAGAAAAGATGTTACCGCTCCATTATATGGCGGCGATGTTACTCGCAAGAAAAAGCTTTTAGAGATTCAAAAAAAAGGTAAAAAAGATTTACAAAGCAAGGGCAAGGTGCGTATACCCGCTAATGTATTTTTAGAAATGTTGAGAGATTAACTTGCCCTGCTTTTGCCCGCCGAAGTTTTAACGAAGGCGGGAGCCCGCCGAAGGGTTAGTAAAAGATAGGCCAGAGCAGTGAGACAACCATACTCAAAGAGACCAAAGAAATTAAAATAACCCAGATTATTTTGAATAATTTTTTAGTTTTCATTTTTGCGTTTTTATGTTAAAAATATATTAGGTTTGTAGGATGTCTATTTTTAATTATAATGCGAAAATCATTAAGATTCAAATCTAAAAAAAAGAGCCGAGTGCTGCGAACAAGCAGGCGAAATTTATGGGGTTGGCGTTTTTTAATGATTTTTGCCTTGCTGATTTTTATTGTCGGTTTAGTTATTGGCAATATTGAGTTAATTCAAAGGCGGAAAAAACTAAAAGGGAACTTGAGTGATTTAAAAAACCAGTTTGAAGACATAAATAACGGACTAAAAAATGAGCAAATGGATAATTTTATTGATAACTCGCCAGCTTATTTGGAAAGAGTTGCCAGAGAAGAATTAAATTTAAGAAAACCTGAGGAAAATGTGGTTGCTTTTCCTTTAAAAATTGAAGAAGAAGTTGATAAGACCGAAGGGCTTTTACAAAAGATTAAAGACAAGCCAAAATAGAGGATTATTGCGGGGTTAGTTGAGCGGCTCAACATAACCTTCCCAAGGTTGAGAGGCGGGTTCGACTCCCGTACCCCGCTCAATAATTTTTGGTCTGTCATTCTGAGCCCGTTAGGGCGAAGAATCTCTATGAGACAATATTACACTTACATCGCCACGAATAAACTAAATAGGGTTTTATACACTGGCGTTACAAATGATTTGGAAAGACGAATGTTTGAGCATAGGAGTAAATTGATTTCCTGATTCACTTCAAGATATAATGTGGTAAAATTGATTTGGTTTGAAACCTTTGATTCGCCAGAAGAGGCGATTGATGCTGAAAAGAAAATTAAGGGATGGACAAGGGCAAAAAAATTGAATTTGGTCAGAACAATAAATCCAAATTTTAACGATCTATTGATTGAGAAATGAGACCCTTCGGTCGCTTAAGGCGACCTCAGGGTGACGCCGTTGCGCCGGAGTAACTCAAAGGTAGAGTAGCTATCTCGTAAGTAGCAAGTTGCGAGTTCGATTCTCGCCTCCGGCTCTTTAATTATTAGGGTAAATATGTTATAAATTTAATATGAAGGACTACGTTGAACAATTGAATCGTCTTTTTAAAGAGCTCCAATTTTTGGAGCAACATCTTTGACATTGGAGCAAAAAGAGAAAAATTAAAAATTTTAGCGAAAGATTTTGAAAATCCGGTTATTTGGCAGAACAAATCAGCGGCCCTAAAGCAACAACAAGAGATTATCCAAATTAAAGAAACCCTTGCTTTATTTGATGAGTTGAAAAAATCAACTGATGATTTAAAGGAATTGGCCGGCTATCTTGCCAGCGAGGAAGAAGAGAAGGATTTTTTTCAGGAGTTGGCATTATTAAAGGCCGTTTTTCGTCGGCAAATTCAAAAATTGTTTTTAACGGGTAAATACGATTCTTGTTCGGCTATTATAGTCATTCAAGCGGGGGCTGGCGGCAGAGATGCCGAGGATTGGGCGGCTATGTTGTTGAGAATGTATCAGAAATACTGCGAAGAAAAAAAATGGCTTTGTAAGATTTTATCGCAAGGCCTTACTGAAGGCGGCGGACCCGAAGGCAGAATCGGCATTAAAGAAGCGGCTCTGTCTATTAAAGGGGATTTTGTCTATGGGTTGTTAAAAAAAGAAACGGGCGTGCATCGTTTAGTCCGCATTTCTCCCTTTTCCGCTAAGAAATTGCGTCAGACATCTTTTGCTCAAGTTGAGGTGGCGCCTCAATTGTCAGATAAAACTAGCCCTCTTAATTTAAGGCAGGACGACTTGAAAATAGAAACATTCAGAGCGGCTGGCCATGGTGGGCAGAATGTAAATAAAAGAGAAACCGCTGTTCGCCTGACGCATTTGCCCACAGGTCTGATTGCTTCCTCACAGATTGAAAGAACGCAGATTATGAATAAAAAAATTGCTATGAATTTTTTGTTGGTAAAATTAGCCGCTTTACAGGAAGCTCAAAAACAGCAGGAAATGCAAGATGAAAAATCTAAAATGAGGCAGAAAATCGGCAGCGGCAAAAAACGCACGGCTGATTTTGGACAACAAATCAGGTCTTATATTCTGCATCCTTATAAATTGGTTAAAGACCATCGTACTCAGGTGAGCGTATCGGATACCGAAGCAGTTTTAAATGGCGATTTGGAGCAATTTATAGAAGCGGAAATTAAGTGTTTGGTTTGAAAATTTGAGCCACAGGCGAAAAATTTTCAGCTACCAAACCTTTACTAACTGCGAATTACGAAATGCCTTTTTAAGGTCCGTCCTTAGCCGCTGGCTTTTCAATGTTTACAACCCGAGTTTAAACAGTACTGTTTAAACTCGGGTTGTAAACATTGCGACAGACCTTGTTTTTTGGCATCTCGTAATTCGCAGTAGATAAATGTCAAGCGAAGCAGAGCTTCGCTTGACATTTTATGGTTAAAAAGCGGCGGCCACCTGTCCGATGAAATCGCGGATCTCTTCGGTTTTTTTACCGAAAAAATCTTTGACTTTATCAAAGTTCCAACCCGTGGTATCTAACAACCACTGAGCCCCTCCTATGCCTGCGATTATTAACGCCAATATCATCGCGTAATACGCAATAAAAGATACGGCTGATAAAACCAGCCCCAAAATTTCCGCGCCAAGCCAGATTCCCAAACCCAGTGCCGCAGCTTTAACGCCAATCATAAACCAATCGGTTTTTTCCCGGGCCGGAGCCAAATTGAAATTAGGCCCGAAAAGCGCGTACTCCATTTCATTACCTTTGAAATCGCGCAAAAGATTCCCCTTTTCGTCCATAAACTTAATGGACGGAGAAATTAATTTCCAGCCCAAGCCAAGAACAGCCAATTTTCCGGTATCTTCATCAAAAACCGAGATATCACCGCTGTCCCGAGACCGGAAAAAATCCAAAACCCTGACTTCGCCATTATCACCCAACAAACCGACGCGCATATTCTCCCCAGGATTTTGAGCTATTTCTTTAATTCGGTTATAAACCTTTTTTATCCTCCCGGCGTCATCAGCAGAATCGCCAGTTAAAATAATATCCGGCTCTGGTGCGCCTGACTCGTTAAGTTCAAAACAACCAGCCAGGCCCGCTAAACTCGTTGTTACCAACGCCGCACCAGAAATCTCAAAAAACTTTCTCCTATCCATTTTTTGCCTCCGT
>Ga0210017_1003997_pt1 | contig 12244 bp, 11 predicted proteins | sample CryGeyCG2014_020_FD_183966 | JGI IMG/M metagenome (GOLD analysis project Ga0210017, IMG submission 183966) | Groundwater microbial communities from aquifer - Crystal Geyser CG08_land_8/20/14_0.20 (SPAdes) (version 2) | ecosystem: Environmental > Aquatic > Deep subsurface > Groundwater | place... | reverse complement strand
GCCTTTCGGTACGGTTTGAACCCAGCTCACGTTCCGCTTTAATTGGCGAACAGCCAAACCCTTGGAAGCTTCTCCACCTCCAGGATGCGAAGAGCCGACATCGAGGTGCCGAACAGGGCCGTTGATGTGGACTCGCGGGCCCTACTAGCCTGTTATCCCCGGGGTAACTTTTGGCTGATGATCTTCGGATTTTCTATTAAAATCCGTCGGTTCACTAAGTTCTGGTTTCCCATCTGCGCGAGTTATCCCTCTTGCAGTCAAGCCGGCTTTTGGCTTTGCCCGACCACTCCGATTTCCATCCGGAGCTAGCCGACCTTTAAACGCCTCCATTACCTTTTAGGCAATTTTGTTAAATTACGCTGATTTTCGCTGATTAGCGGCTGCTTCGCAGCCGGCCGCTGATTCACGCTGATTTTTTTATCACATAATGGTTGGATTAGCCAATGGGCACGATATTGGCATTACCAACTCTTTAGGTCGCCCTAAAGTTCAGACTGTATCACTACCCACTTAGTAGCTGGATTTTGGGGAGGATGGAGGAAATTTTTTTCTCTCCATCCTCTTTCTCTCCTCCCTTTCCATTTATGGAAATGGTTGATAATAAAGTAGAACGGGCTCGCGCGGCATCGCACAAATTCTTATAACACATCTATCTTTTATATCTGGATGCCGGGCAAAAATCTTCTTCATGCCGTTCATTACTCCTTTATCGGTTTGGGCCTTGAACTTCTTTCTCTTTCCTTCACCATCTTCTTTCCATTCTACTGCATATTCTGCCATTTCGTCCTCCTTTCTATTTTTTTATTTTTGAGGACCCTCCTTAAATCCCCAAAATCCAGCTACTAAAACTTGCCCCGCATAATCCCAAAGGGATCTGTGCGGGGTGGGACTCGACGTACAGTCGTTGAGGGTATCGCTTAAAAAGCAACTTCCCTGCTGATTGTCTGGCTGCGCCCCGTAGCACAACAAAGTTGTTGCTATGGGGTTTCACTTGTTGGATTGCTCCTTAAGTACTCCAGATGTCCCAGCATATTAGTCGAGTTTGCCCCGTTAGAAATTTTTGATTCCAAGATTACCAGTAATACTTTTGTTTGTAAAATTTCTAACGGGGTCTGCATTTAGAATTGCTTCTAAATGGCCCCATAAATTAAGGCAAGTGCCCCACTTAAACTGACCGAGTGACACTGTCACCTTTCGGATTAGAATTTTAAACTTCAAAGATGGGTGTTTCATTGACGGCTCCATCCCGTCCGAAAACGGAACTTCAAAGCCTCCCCACTACGCTACGCATCGAAATTCAAAACTCAATACCACCCTACAGTAAAGCTCCCGGGGTCTTTCCGTCTAGCCGCAGGTAACCGGCATCTTTACCGGTATTGCATTTTCACCAGGCGCCTCGTTGAGACAGTCCCCAAGTCGTGAAGCCTTTCATGCGGGCCGTAACTTACACGGCAAGGGATTACGCTACTTTAACACGGTTCATTTTGTTTTATTGCTAAAAATCTTTAGCACCTACGATCGCCCGTAGGATCGGACTATATCATCCCGCCTAAATATTTAGACAGGTTCAGCGTATAGTCTCTGAGGATTCTTTTAGAGATTGAATATCACTTAAATTAAACTTTCTTTTACGACCTCTACCTTCATTTAATTTTTCCCTTATTTGAGCAATTTGCTCAAGCCCTTCTTTTGTTAAATGCTTGTCTAAAACAATCAAATTAACAATTTCTTGGAAAAGAGAAAAATTTGTCTTAGCTTTAGAAGAAAGAAAATTAAACCTCTTAAAAAAGGGAATAACTCTTTCTTGTAAAGAATTGGGATTTTCTACTACGAAAATCCAACAACCATCTCTTCTTTTTTTTAATCGGCCGCAGCCTAAATATCTTTTAAGAAGAAAAAGATTGGTATTGTCTCGTTGTGAGACATTAAAACTCGGTGTAACTTGCCAGCCGGATTGATAATCGTCTTTTCTAGCGAATGAAATATTGAAACTTCCTTCGCCGTCAACGAATCCGGCCATATACCATCCTTTGTCGGATGGAATTTTTTTTAACCATTTTTGGTTTTCCATATTTTTTGAACTCTCTAAAAGTCTTTCCTGCGGATTGTCTGACATTCTATTTGATTAGAATTTCCGGTAAATTTTTACTATCTGTCGTGATATTACAGTGAGTATTACCGGATTAATCAGGTGTTCCCGCATACAGCTGAATTTTACAACTACAGACCGTTTTTCCTATAGTTACCGCGGACGTTCACCTGTGGCTTATGTCAATGAGCATGTTCCTTGCGAAACATACCCTCAACTTTAACACACAGGCACTGGTCAGGCCTCAGCCCCTATACATCCTCTTACGAGTTGAGCAGGGACCTGTGTTTTTGTTAAACAGTCGCCAGGGGAACTTTCGCTGCGACCCGTTAGATGACGCCTTGCGGCTATCTAATGGGTAAGGCATATTGCGAACTTACGCCTGCTTTTTTGCCGAGTTCCTTAACGAGGTTTCACCTGTTCACCTTGGTGCACTTACACCTATCCACCTGTGTCGGTTTGCGGTACGGAGTCCGTTAGATAGTATATTTCAAAATTTTCTAGGCAATCTAATTTTTGGAACGACAGATTGCTCTGTCTCAGAATCCAATAACCTTTCCAAAAATTTTGATTGCGTCATTTGAAGTTTATCTAACGGACGGGCCGGAATATTAACCGGCTGTCCATCCCCCGCCGGTTTTCACCGACAGGGTTAGGCTCGCCTAACCCTTAGCTGATTGTCATTGCCAAGGAAACCTTAGATTTTCGGTGTCCCGAGTTTTCATCGGGATTGCGGTTACTCATGCCAACATTTTCACTCCCCATCGCTCCATCAAGTCTTACGACTCAACTTCTCAACAATGGGGACGCTCCCCTACCAGTCGCTACGCGAGTTGCGAAGCAACTCCTTATCTTCGGTACTGAGCTTTAGTCCCGTAAATTTTTGGCGCGACATCCCTTAGTTAGTAAGCTATTACGCACTTTTTAAAGGATAGCTGCTTCTAAGCTAACCTCCTAACTATCAAAGGAATCCCACTTCCTTATAAACACTTAGCTCAAATTTAGGGACCTTAGATGAAGATCAGGGTTGTTTCCCTCTTGACCTTGGACCTTAGCACCCAAAGTCTTACTGCCCCGTTAGATACTTCAGCATTCGGAGTTTGGTAAGAATGCCTGGATTACTCCACGATATTCTTTCCAGTGCTCTACCTCTGAAGTATCGTTATTTGACGGGACGCTAGCCCGAAAGCTATTTCGGGGAGAACCAGCTATTACCAAGCTCGTTTAGCTTTTCACTTCTTGCCACAGCTCATCCCAGAGTATTGCACGGCTCACGGGTTCAGGCCTCCTCCGTCTCTTCAGACGGATTCACCTTGGCCATGGCAAGCTCGCTTGGCTTCGGGTCCCGAGTACATAGCAGAAACGCGCTATTAACACTTGCTTTCGCTGTGCCTTCATCCCAAAAGGACTTAGACAAGCTATGTGCTCAGACTCGTTGGCTCATTCTTCAATAGGCACGCCATCACCCCCACACTAATCTTTATAAAGAATATTGAATTACCACTATCCAGAGCCGTAAGGCGGCTTCGCCTTATGACTTGTAGTAACGCAAAAACTTTACTGAGATTAGTGTGGGGGCTCTGACTCCTTGTGAGCGAGATGGTTTCAGGCTCTATTTCACCGGGATCACCTCCCTACTTTTCACCTTTCCCTCACGGTACTGGTTCACTATCGGTGAGATTGAGTATTTAGCCTTGGCAGTATAGTTCTGCCTACTTCCCACAAGATTTTCTTTTCCCGTGGTACTTAAGAAAAACATCAAGGAGCATAAAACCGTTTTTGTCTACGGGACTATTACCCTCTTTGGTTGCCCTTTCCAAGGACCTTCGACTAACGAAGTTTTATCTAAGTGATCTCCCTCCAGAAACCAAGCACATAAGAATTTATGTGCTCGGCTCCAGACGATATTTCCTTATAACCCCCCGTTAGATAATTTTCATATCTAATGGGGTTTGGGCTCTTCCCTCTTCGCTCGCCGCTACTAAGGGAATTAATATTTATTTTCTTTTCCTCCGCTTACTGAGATGTTTCACTTCAACGGGTATGCCACCGCGCTCTGCGCGGCTTGCCGTGTTTTGCACGGCTGGGTTTCCCCATTCGGAAATCCCCGGATCAAAGGTTGGTAGCCACCTCCCCGAGGCTTATCGCAGGCACCCCACGTCCTTCATCGCCTCAATCTCCCAAGGCATCCTCCATCCGCTCTTAATTTTTTACCATCTTGGCTAGCAATTAATAACCACCCTCCAAAACTCGTAAGAGTTTTGGAGGATTCAATATTTATTTTTCAATGTTCTTTCCATTCCCTACAAATTACGAATATTTACGAATAGTCGAAGAGATAAATCTCTTCTCAACCCTTCATTATCATTCGGGTATACGAATAAAATTTTCCTTGCTTTTAAAAAATTCGTAAATTCGTACCGATTCGTAATTCGTAGGAGTAATCAAAGAGCCATTCGGTTCTTTTCCACCCTTCGCTTCGCTCGGGTAATCAAAAACCGCTTCTAAGGAGCGGTTTTCTGCGAACTAAAAAGTTACAGAATTTAACCGCTTCTTTTATATAAAATATTTCTTGTGTTTCTCATAACTATCCTTTAGTTTAATCAGATTTAAAACCTTGTCAAGCCCCGTTAGAAGTTATTTATCCACAAGCAATCCAAAACAACTTTGCCCCACAAAACATAATATACGCAACTTCTAACGGGGCAAGGCCTCTTGACTAAGATTGTCTTTAATTTAAATTAAATTATTTTTCGGAAATTTTCTCCTTTAAATCTTCAATTAATTTAGCGGCCGCATCTTTTCCGCCCAAGCCAAAAGCTAAACCAAAGGCCAAAGCTATCATTCCAATAAAACCTATTAATAAAGTATTTATAATTGTCGGATTAACTCCCAATTGTAATAAAACAGCAAAAGCAGCAAAAATATAAATTGCCCAACGAGCAGCTAGTCCTAAAAATTCAACATATCTTATTTCAATCTTTTTTACTGCTGCCCTAACAATCTTTTCTAAAATATCAGCTAAAATTACCGCTACTACAAAAATAGCAACAGATATTATTAGATTAGGAAGCCAACCAGCTATCTTTCCTAAAAAAATAGCGAATTGAGTAAATCCTAGAATTTCTATTGCTACCATCAAAGAGACAATGACTAAAATCCATTTACAAATTGCCCCAATAAATTCTGAAGGATTAACCTTTAGTTCTGCCCTCTCTAATGATTCCTTCCAACCGGTCTTTTCAAAAAGTCTATCAAATTTCAAACGGATTAAAATTTGGGCTACTACTTTTCCAATTCCAACGGAAATAAACCAACCAATAACAAAAACAATTACTGCAGCAATAAGAGCCGGAATAAAGCTTAAAAAACCTTGCCAAACACCCTGTAAAGCTTGAATAGTTATAATACTCCAATCTTGAATCATATTTTTAATTCTTGTTTTCTAAGTTAGATATTCGACCTTTACCCCCACACTTATCGAGTATTGCGCTTTGCGCACGATAAATAAAATTTATACTCGATAAGTGTGGGGGTTTAGAGATTACTATATTATACAATGTCAAAAAAAAATAAAAAAGTTATTCTGTGGATAACTTTTTTGTGAGTTTTGGGAACATCAAACCCCAAACCTCTGGATTGTAAGTATGATGTTTTGCCGTTAAACTATGAGTCCTGAATGATAAAGACTTGATGGTAACGGTATTCCCCCACCCGCTAGACACGGGCAGCATATCTCTGGAAAAATTCAAACCATTGGTCTCCGTTGCGGTGATGCGTCCCGATGGGCATTCCGTAGAGGAGATATTGAAAATTATGTGTTCTCCGTCAAAAAGCATAAGCGGAAAACGGGAAACATTCCAATCAATTACGTCCAAAAGGGAAAACTTCACATTGATGCGTTTGGCAATTTCTTCTGCGAGCATTCCGCTTCCAGCTCCAATATCAAGGATATTGGCTCCCTCGGAAATATGAGGAAGAAAGGAGGAAACAATCCTTTTTGCCCGCAACTTCCAAACGCCTCGAAATAACCAGCAAAGCTGCTTTCTCCATCGAAAATGCCGTGTAGCAATATGATTAACTTTTCTACGATTCACCATAATTTTCTACGATTCACCATAAAAATACTCCGAGGCAAAGGATTTTAATCAAAGATCTTCGCATTTTTCCAATAAATTCTGGCGGACTATTCTTAAATTAGCTCGAACATATTTCGCCGCCTGCGGCGGCGAAAACAAGCCCCCGTAATATGCGGCTCGCCCTCGTAAAACTCGGGCTCGTCGCGTTCTTTATTAAAAACTGCCAAAGAACCTGGGCGAACGAAGTTCGCCGAAATGTTGTCCTTGATTGAAAAAGGTAAAGCCGAAGGAATTTTATCGTGGCATCCGGACAGATTAGCAAGAAACGCAGTTGATGGCGGTAAAATAATTCATTTGATTGATAAGGGAATTATCAAATCTCTAAAATTTCCAACTTTCTGGTTTGAGCCAACCCCTCAAGGATTATTTATGCTCCAAATTTCTTTTGGCCAGAGCAAATACTATGTAGATAATCTGAGAGAAAATGTAACCAGAGGAATGCGGCAGAAAATAAGAAATGGAGTTTGGCCTCTTTGGGCGCCGCTGGGATATCTAAATAATCCCATAACCAGAGGCATTGATGTTGATAAAAAGAAAGTTACTCTGATAAAAAAAATGTTTAAGCTTTATTCAACTGGCAATTACGCCCTCAAGGAGATGTCCGAATGGTGTAAGAAAGCAGGCCTCAAAAGCAATTTGGATAATGATATTTCTCCGGGCCAAATTCAATCAACGCTTCAAAACATCTTTTACATTGGCTTGATGAAATATAAAGGAGAAGTTTTTGAAGGAAAGCACAAACCTTTAATATCAAAGAAACTTTTTGATAGGGTCCAGGAAGTTCTGAAAGAACGAGGCAAGCCGCAAAAAATAAAACACAATTTTGCTTTTCTTGGTTTGATGAAATGTCCTTGCTCTGCGGCAATCACTGCGGAAAAGAAAATAAAACCAAGTGGCAGAGAATATATTTACTATCACTGTACCAAAAAGAAAGGACCTTGCCTGGAAAAGCATTTTTTGCGAGAAGAAATGCTTATTGAATAAATCAAAAACTACCTTCAAAAAATTTCTTTGCCAAGCCAAGACACGGAAAAAATTTTGGCAGAACTTATAAAAGATGAACTGAAAGCCAAAGAACAAACAAAAATTGTTGTTCAAAATCTCAGAAAAGAACTTTCTGAAATTGAGGTGAAACTTGAGAAACTTTTAGATGCTTATCTTAACGAGGTAATTTCTACCGATGAATATACTGCCCGGAAACAAAAAATCCTAACTCGGAAGTTAGAATTGCAAGAAAGAATTAAAGATTTTGAACAAAAAGGATTGTCTTGGCTCGAACCGGCGAGGGAATTTGTTTTGAAGCTGAATTATGCGGAAAAACTGCGGAATTCAGATAATTTCTCCGAAATGAAGACATTTCTGAAAAATATCGGCTCGAACCACATTTTACAAAACCAAAAATTGATTTTTTCTTTCAAAATTCCGTTCAATTTGGTCGCCGAGCCGCGAAGCGGCGAGGCGGCAAACAGGAAATTGACTTTTTCTCGAAAGTGGCCCTGACGGGAATCGAACCCGTGTTTTCTCATTGAAAGCGAGATTTCCTCACCACTAGAAGACAGGGCCCGGAATCAACCTAATTTTACCTCAAAAATTGAAAAAAATCAAGTAGATTGGTAGAATAATAAAACATATGAAAGAATTACCGAAAGCCTACAATCCAAAAGAAGTAGAAGATAAAATTTATAATCTCTGGTTAAAGAGCGGTTTTTTTAATCCTGATAAACTTCCTGGCAAGAGAAAGAAATCTTATACCATTGTTATTCCACCGCCAAACATTACGGGGTCATTACATATGGGCCATGCCCTAAACGCTACTATCCAGGATATTTTAATTCGCTGGAAGAGACTCCAAGGATATAAAACGCTTTGGCTACCTGGCACCGACCATGCCGGCATTGCTACTCAAAATGTGGTGGAAAAAGAATTAAAAAAAGAAGGATTAACGCGTTTTGAATTGGGCAGAGAAAAATTTCTGGAAAGGGTTTGGCAATGGAAAGAAAAATATGGAAATATTATTTTGGAGCAGTTTAAAAAAATGGGCTGCTCTTTGGATTGGTCGAGAACGAGATTTACTCTGGATAAGGATTATGTCAAAGCGGTAGAGACTGCTTTTTCACACTATTATAGGAAGGGCTGGATTTATCAGGGCGAAAAAGTAGTTAACTGGTGTCCGAGATGCCAGACATCTTTATCAGATTTAGAAATAGAATACAAAGAAGAGAAAGGCAAACTCTGGTATATAAAATATCCAATATCCAAAATCCAATATCCAAAATCTATTGTGGTGGCGACGACGAGGCCAGAAACCATGCTGGGAGATATGGCAGTGGCGGTCAATCCGAGAGATAAAAGATATAAAAATTTGGTTGGCAAAAAAGCGATTTTACCATTAGTTAATCGAGAAATTCCCATTGTTGCCGATGGATTAGTTGACCCGAAATTTGGAACGGGAGCGGTAAAGATTACGCCAGCCCACGATTTGGCTGATTATGAAATCTCTTTAAGGCATAATTTAGAGCTTTGCCAAGTTATTGATGAAAAGGCAAAAATAACTACAAAGGCTCCCCTTCCCTATCAAGGATTAAAGACCCTCGAAGCTCGAAAAAAAATTGTTGAGGATTTGAAAGAGCTTGGACTCTTGGAAAAAATCGAAGATTACACTCACCAAATTCCAAAATGTTACCGATGCGCAACGACAGTAGAATTAATCCCTTCAAAACAGTGGTTTTTGAAAATGGGTAGTTTAGCGAAAATGGCAATTAAAGCAGTAAAATCGGAGAAAATAAAATTTCATCCCAATAGTTTTGAAAAAACTTATTTTGACTGGCTAAAAAATATCAAGGATTGGTGTATCTCCCGCCAAATCTGGTGGGGCCACAAAGTTCCTATTTCGGGCTCAAGGGATGTTTTAGATACTTGGTTTTCTTCGGCCCTGTGGCCATTTGCTACATTAGGATGGCCTAATAAAACTAAAGATTTAAAAAATTTTTATCCAACTGATGTGCTTTCTACTGATAGAGGAATAATAAATTTATGGGTGGCGAGAATGATTTTTTCCGGAATGGAATTTATGAAAAAGGTGCCTTTTCGAGATGTCTTCCTTCACGCCACGGTTTTAACTCGGGAAGGGAAAAGGATGTCAAAATCGCTTGGTACCGGTATTGACCCAATGATTTTAATTGAAAAATATGGCGCCGATGCCGCTCGTTTTGGAATTGCCTGGCAAATTATGGGAGGACAGGATATCAGGTTTGTGGAGGACAACATAGTAATGGGTCGCAAGTTCTGCAATAAAATATGGAATGCTAGTCGGTTTGTGATGCTTCAAATTCGAAATTCGAAATTCGAAATTCGAAACAAATTCCAAATTCCAAATGGGGCCCAGCCGAAGGCTGGGAGGGTGGTGGGCGGGTTGGAGTCCAAATTAACAAACGCGGATAAAAAAATTCTCAAGACATTAGATAAAACAATAAAATCGGTAAATAAAGACTTAGAAAAGTTTCGATTTGGACGGGCAGCGCGGAGGCTTTATGATTTTTTCTGGCACGATTTTTGTGACGTTTATATAGAAAAATCGAAAAAACAACTTGCTGACAAAATACACCATGGTGTAAAAATTCAGACGCAGAGAATTTTGCTTTATGTATTATTAAATTCTTTGAAACTTTTGCATCCCTTCATCCCTTTTATCACCGAGGAAATCTACCAGAAATTACCAATAAAAAGGAAAGAAAAATGTTTAATGGTTGAGAACTGGCCCCTATGAGTTACCCTCTTTACATATTTTTTGGTTTAGCTCCAAGCATAATCTGGTTGCTTTTTTATTTAAGAAAAGATGTCCATCCGGAATCTAACCCGATGGTGTTAAAAATTTTCTTTTACGGGATGCTGGTAGCCATACCGGCGGTTTTCTTAGAAATAGGAATTTTTGAAGAATTTAAGAAACTGAATCTTTCGCCAATCTTCATTGCCATTTTAAATACCTTCCTTGGGATAGCTTTAGTAGAAGAATTTTTGAAATATTTAGTGGTAAAAGAACAGGTGATAGGCAGTTCCGAGTTTGATGAACCAATAGATGCCATGCTTTATATGATAATTGCCGCTTTGGGTTTCGCTGCTCTGGAAAATATTTTGATTTTATTTCCTTTGGGACCAACATTTTTATCAAAAGAAGCTATCTCAATTAGTGTCCTTAGATTTTTAGGGGCAACCTTTTTACATACTTTGTGTTCAGGAACGGTAGGTTATTTTTTGGCTTTATCTTTTTTTGAAGCAAAAAAAAGAATAAAATTGCTGATTCTTGGCCTGGGGATAAGTATTTTCTTGCATGGACTTTATAATTTTGCCATAATGGAGATAGAAGGAAGTTTGAAATTTCTGATTCCGGCAATTATTCTGTTTAGTTTAGCCATTTTTGTTTCTCTGGGATTTCAAAGGTTGAAAAAATTAGCCAGTGTTTGTAAAATAACATAATATGGTTGACTCTTTTTTTGAAAAATTAAAAAAGGGAATGGGCATTGAAACGCCCCAAGAAAAAGTAATAAGTGAAGAGTTGCCTAAAAAGAAACGAGTAAAACAAAAAATTGTTCACAAAATAAGTACTCCGGCACCTATCCTTGAACCAAAAGTTGAGAAAAAGATTATGATTGAAGAGCCTGAAATTGTTGAAGAAAAAATAGAAATTAGTAAGCCCGTAGTTAAACCACCTATTGCTCCAATAATGGAAAAAGAGGAAATTCAGAAAGAAAAAACTTGGTTTGAACCCGAGGGAGAATTGGCAATCGATGTTTATCAGACTGAAACCGATTTGGTTATTCAATCAGCCATTGCCGGAGTGAGACCGGAATTTTTAGATATTTCAATGGAAAGAGATATCATTACCATAAAAGGAGTGAGAGAAAAACCATTTGAAGAGGAGGGAGATTATTTTACCCAGGAATGCTACTGGGGTTCATTTTCCCGAGAAGTCATTCTGCCAGTCGAGGTTGATCCTGACAGGGCAGAAGCCAGCATGAAAGAAGGAATCTTGACCATCAGAATCCCCAAAATTCTAAGAGAGAAAAAGCGAGTAATTAAGGTAAGAGCGTAGTGGAAAATTTCTAATTCCTAATTTCTAATTTCTAAAATAACAAAAAATCCGCGATCGCGGATTTTTTGTATCTTTTGTGCCGTGGGAGAGACTTGAACTCTCAAGGGTTATACACCCACAGGGTCCTAAGCCCTGAGCGTTTTCCAGTTTCGCCACCACGGCTTTTTCAATTCTATCTTGTTCCATCAAAAAATCAACCACCGAGCGAGGCGAAGCCAGCGAAGGTAAAGATGAAGGCAAACTCCGAAGGAGGCAAACTTCATCGCTCGCTAAGTTTTTACGAAGTAAAAACGCAAGTGGAAGATGAAGGCAAACTCCGAAGGAGGTCAACTTCATCGTCCCCGCCCTCCCGGGGGTTGATTTTAGAATCTCTAATTTAACTTGAATCTAGACCTCTTACACGCCCAACAAGGCCTGGACAATTGACGGCAAAGCTTTAGCTAAAAGGGCAACGGCTAAACCAATCAAGGCGTAAACTATGAAGTTTCGGCCAGATGATACTTTTTCGGGCGCTCCACCGGCTGTAACTATGGTAAATGCTCCCCAAATAATCAAAATGGCTACCACAGCGATTAAAACAACAAAGACCCAATCAGTAGCTGTATAAACCGCATCTAAAGTACAACAGGCTCCCCAAGCATTGGTTGGTACTTTAGGATCTACACAAGTCGTATCTGCTGGATCGCAAACAGTTTTTGTTGCTTCGCAGAGAGGATCGATACCTTTAACATCATGCTTTAAGGTACATTGGGTTTTCGGCTGAGCCAAAACTACTGTCGGTACCAACAAAACCGCTAAAAGACTGGCTAAAACTAAAGCTGGTAAAAGTTTTTTCATTATCAATAATCAATGATTAATGATTAATTTTTCGACCTTTTTATTTTTTAAACTCCTAATAAGGCACTAATAATCGAAGGTAGAGCTTTA
>Ga0210017_1003993_pt1 | contig 12247 bp, 14 predicted proteins | sample CryGeyCG2014_020_FD_183966 | JGI IMG/M metagenome (GOLD analysis project Ga0210017, IMG submission 183966) | Groundwater microbial communities from aquifer - Crystal Geyser CG08_land_8/20/14_0.20 (SPAdes) (version 2) | ecosystem: Environmental > Aquatic > Deep subsurface > Groundwater | place... | reverse complement strand
AAAGCTTAAAAGAAACTATCGATTATTTAGAGGGGAAAAAAGAAATTTTCTCTCAAAAGACCAACCCCGAAGATTTTCTTAAAAATGGGGCGGCGGGTGGGTGGCATTCGGTTGATTTAGGTTATATTAAAGGTCAAACTTCAGCCAAAAGAGCTTTGGAAATTGCTGCTTCCGGTTCCCACCACCTTTTGATGATGGGTCCTCCGGGAGCAGGAAAAACTTTGTTAGCCAAAGCCATCCCCTCTATTTTACCTCAGCTTTCTTTTGAAGAATCGACTGTCGTGATAAAACATTCAAGGTGTTCCTGAAAACTCAACTTCTCCAAATACCAGAAGTTACTAAACACGGAAATAAAATCGGCGTCTGTCCATAACCTCGAAAGACTATGGACAGTGGTCTACTAATTATCTTAGGTTTGAGCTGGAAGTGAAGGTTTAAAGGGTTTATCGTAAGAGGATTTTTCCAATAAGAAAGTTATTTAAAGTGTAGCAAGGTATTGACATTGTCTTTTGGAAAGAGAGATAATAAAATAAGAATATGAATACCTCACCAAAAAATAAAGGCGGAAATAAAGCCCTGGGGGTAGCTTATTATTTCGTTAAGAAAAATGAAAAAGACAAGAAAGATCTCAATAATAAGAAGTTGCAAAAACTTCTGTATTATGCTCAAGCCTGGAACCTTGTATTAAATAGACAGCCACTCTTTTCAAACAAAATAGAAGCATGGATACATGGACCAGCGATTCTTGAGATTTGGCAAGCGTTTAAGGATTTCGATTTTAATATTCCTCATCCCGAAATAACAGAAAGCCTCTTCGATGATTTAAATAAGAAGGAAACAAAATTATTGGATGAGATATGGAGAATATACGGGAAGTACGATGGAAATTATTTAGAGACCCTTGCACATAACGAACTCCCTTGGCAAGAGGCAAGAAAGGGCGTATCGGGTCTTGAACCTTCTCAAAATGAAATTTCATTAGAGAGGATGAAGGAATATTATGAACAGAAACTTAAATCAGCGATGGCAAAAAAAATACAAAAGACTAAAGAATAAGCTCCCTCACCTCTCGAATGGACAATGGTCTAAAATAGAAAGCATTGTTTACCAAAAAGATCAATTACTTCCAGCAACCGTTGGTATTAACGAAAACATAGAGGAGCCAGTAGACAGAAAACTAATTTTGAAATTTGACTATTTTTGCGAGGAAGAATGCAATTGGAATAAATTAGACCTCACTAAAATAAATGCTCTATTTAGAATATTAAAACGGATATCGTCTACAACTGTTCGTGAACTACCTAATTCAGGAATAATAAGGAAAGACCTAAAGGAAGAGAGTAAATATAAATCTTACGAATCCCTTCTATCAAAAGTGCCGCCAGATGCAAGTTTAAAAGAAATAGAGCTCCCCGATGGAGGGAGAGTTTTTTGTTTTATTTCTGAAGAAAATGTTTTCATCGTTTCTATAGAAACGATCCATAGACATGTTGATTAATCATAGCCTGCTTTATGAAATAAAAACTGCCCAGCGATGGGCTTTTTGTTTTGGCTCCGAGGGACGGACGACATTAAAACCTATTTTATGGTTACAAAGAGGTTAATTGTTATGTCAAATTATGTTAACTAAAACTTATCGTTGTGGTTGTGGCTGCGGCCAAACGGAAATTGTTACAGAATCCTCACTTTCAAGAGAAGGTAGGTCGTCTTTTATCTCTTGCGCCAATCCATAGTCTTTGGATTTCCCGGCATCAAAAATGACTGGTTTAGACATATCTTTCGCCACTTTCTTTTTTGATTGGCCTGTTGCATCAGAAATTATGGAAACATATCTTTGAATATCAAAATCCAAAATTTTCAAATTATCTTCAATCATTTTTTTGCTACCCTGTATTCCTCCTGAAGTAATTTCGTGTAAAACAAATCTGCTATTAGGAAGGCAGTATCTTTTGCTGCCTGCACAAAAAATCAATACCGCTGCAGATTCGGCATATGCATAATTGTAAGCGATAATTTCGTTCGGAATGCTTTTTAGAAAATTATAAGCAGTAATACCAGACATTAAATTCCCACCCGTAGAAGAAATAAAAAGACAAAACTTCTTTTTCCCTTGCTTTAATCCCTGTTGAATAAACCCTATTAGTTGTGAAACGGAAGTAGTATTAACTTCACTAAAAAAATTGATATAAAGAGTATCTCTTATTTGTTGAGGTCGAACTACTTGTTGTGGTTGTTGTCCATTGGGCATAAAAGAAAGATTATGTTAGAAATCACTTAAAATCATTTTTATTTTATCACTTTTTCTTTAAAAATCAAGCTGATTTAAAATAAAAATTACCCAGTGATGGGCGTTTTTAGTTGAAATAACTTATAATAAGATCGATGAGAAAACATCTCTACAACAGCCTTATTGCCTTCTTTGGTGGCTTGGGTGGCTATAGTATATTATTGATTCTTTATTATCTTGCGAATCTCGTTGGTTTTAAAAACACCCTTCCCCCGATTTTTTATGGCTACCTGTTGTGGAGTTCGTTTAATAGCATTTTAGAAGAAGGAGCTAAATTCTTCCTTATTAAGAAATGGGGAATAGGAGTATTTCCATACGGAGTTTTTTTGGGTTTAGGCTGGGGATGGGTGGAGATGTTTTATCGTGCTCTCAATGGACGAACAATTGGATATATGTCCGTCATCTTACATATCTTGACAGCTGGAATTATTTGCTATTTTATAAAGAAAAATAAGCCCGTTTTGGGACTTTTATTCGGGATAGCGCTCCATACGGCTTATAACTTGATGGTTGTTTATGCTTTTCCCGAATTCTTAAAATAAAAACTGCCCAGCGATGGGTTTTTTAGTTCACTTGCCTTGTAAAGAATTGTAAAGTATAATAGATAAATGGAAACAACAACAATTATTGTCGCAGCCTACGGCGCACTGCTATCTACAATCAATATTATATTATTTATAAAGGCACAAAGGACCTCATTGTTAGTAGATCTCAGTAAGGGATATTTAGTGGGCAAAGAATATAAAGATGAAAATTTATATTTATTCTGGAATGCATACAATAAAGGTGCTAAAAATATTAAATTATCTACAGTTGGCTTCCGGGTTAGGGGCATAAAAGATTATTTTCAAATACCATATCAAATGGATCCCGGTATAAAATTACCCTTTGAAATAAAGCCTGGTGAAGCATATTGTTGTTTTACCACTACCCAACAAGTGGCAGAATCATTAAAAAAGGCCGGGCTTTCCGGGGAAATAAATATTACCGGATATTTCACTGACGCAATCAAAAATAAATACTATTCCAAACCCTTTAAATTTAAGGTAGAGGAAAGTTTAAAAAATGATGCGAAACAATAATTTTTATACAGCAGAAGAATTGGCAAAGGAATTAAGGGTAAATATAATGACAATTTACCGTTATATCAAAGCCGGTAAATTAAAAGCTTATAAATTAAGTAAAGAGTTTAGGATTGATAAAATAGAATTTCAAAGGTTTTTAGATAAAACAAAGACAAAATAGTTATGAACAGAGCTTTTAACATTTCAAACCTCATAGAACAAAAAGCAGAATACTGGGTAATGCAAGAGAAAAAGAGTTCTCAATCGGTTATTGGAACTCTAATTAGGCATATTGAAAAAACAAACAAATTAAGAGAACCGCAGAAAAAAGCGATAGAAGTATATCTGTGGTTAAAATTTATTGGGAATAATCAAAAATTATCAGACATCATTAAAAAGGGTTTGCTGTATGATGAAGAACAAGCTAAACAATACGACAATTTTTATACTTTTGGCAATAATTACATAACGCAATTCTTGAACCAATTTCTTCAAGATAATGGAGTAAAAAATTTACATAGAAAGTTAGTGAATGACCCGAATAGCCAAAAGATAAATTGGGAACAGGTTTTAGATGACCTATTGTATAATTACCAATATCCAAATTATCTCTTTAGTTTACCAATGGGAGCGGGGAAAACCTACCTAATGGCTTGTTTTATATATTTAGATTTGTATTTTGCCAATCTCTACAAAAAAGATAAAAGGTTCGCCCATAACTTTATAGTGCTTGCCCCCACAGCTTCAAAAACAGCAATACTCCCTTCTTTAAGAACAATTAAAAATTTCACTCCCGAATGGATATTGCCGAACCAAGAAGCCTCAAAAATTAAACAGATTACTCAAATTGAAATCTTAGACGCCTTAAGCTCCCAGAGGAAAGATAAACTACAAGGGGAAAACCCAAATCTTGAAAAGGTAAATAGATTATTGCAAACCAAAGACTTTGGACTGGTATTTATCACTAATGCCGAAAAAGTAATATTAGAAAAATATGACGAAAAAGATAAAATCGTTGTAAAAAACCTTAAAAGAGGACAAAAAAATCTATTAAGCAATAAAGAGCTATCAGAGATTGCGAAATCAAATAAACTCAGAGAAAGGTTGTCAGAAATTCCATTTTTAACGGTTATCTTAGACGAGGTGCACCACACCTATAAAAATAAAGAGGAAGAAAAAAAATCAAGAGAAGCAGTAAATATACTGAATCAAAATAAAAACATAGTTGGCGTTTTGGGATTTTCGGGAACACCCTATGTTAGTTATTCGGTAGATGTTGAAAATGACAAAATCAAATTAAATCAAATACAGGATATTGTTTATAACTTCCCCCTCAACGAGGGTATTGGTAAGTTCTTAAAAGTGCCTGAAGTTAAAAGCGACAATGTTGCAGAAAAAACATTTATCAAAAACGCCTTAACAGATTTCTTTAATGATTTTGATATTAAATACCCAGACGGCACAAAAAGTAAAATAGCTTTCTATTGCCCTTCTATCAAAAATCTTAATGAAAAAATCTTACCCGTAGTGCAAGAGTGGTATCAAAGACACAGGAAAAATAAAGAAAATGAAATATTTAGATATTATTCAAAAGTTGGTAAAGAAAATAAACCATATGAAATTCCGAAAGAAAATTTAGCTTTATTCCACAATTTAGATAAGTCCTATTCAGATAAAAGAGTTATTTTATTGGTAGCCGTAGGAATAGAGGGATGGGATTGTAAAAGCTTAACCGCTATTGCTTTACCGAGACAAAAAACAACAAAGAATTTCGTCCTACAAACAACCTGCCGATGCTTGCGTGAAGTAGAAGATGCAGAAAAAGAAAAGGCTTTGATATATTTAGCAAAAAGCAATTATGAAACATTGGATAAAGAATTAGGAGAAAATTATCGCCTAAAAATTTCTGATTTAAGATTCAAGCAAGCCGAAGAAATACCAGTGAAAATTAGAAAGCCGAAACTCGGAAAATTAAAATATAGACAAATTGGAACAAGATATAAAATCGTAATAGAGGAAGAAATAAATTATAAAAATCGGCTGAAAAATTTTAACTTCGGAATTTTTAAGAATAGATATAAGTTTGAGGAAAAAATAAAAAAGGGAACGATAGGTAAAGAGGGTTTAACTAAAGAGATTTATGCTAAGAAAGCCTACAATGATGAAATTTTAGAATATACTTTTGATGATTTTATTTATGACATAGCTAACGAGACATTCGGTAAATTCAGCGAGGTTGAGTTAATGAAAAAATACCCCAACGAATTAAAACATATTTTTACGGCTATTGAAAAAAATAAAGGATGGATTAGTGCTAATCCTAATTTAGAACTAAAGGATATTATCCATTATATTGCCTCGCTCTTGATGGAAGAAGTTAGTTATAAAATTGAAACATTTACAAAAGATACAGAGATTGAACTACTTGAGTGGAATATTATAAGTCCTACGATAGGAAATTTGTTCAAATTTATGCCAAAAATTGAATCAAAGAATATAATCAATTATCAAAGACACCCAGAAGATTTAGAAGCGGATTTCTTGGGGAAAAACGATAATATTGACCCGCAGGATATTAGTTTTAATTATATTCCCTACGGGATGGATTCAAACCTTGAACAGAACGCTCTTTCAGATATGCTAAAAATGAGCGAGTTAGCGGGATTAGAAGTTTATTTCAACGGCTACCAAAATGAGAAATTGCAAAGCTTCTATATCCAAACTCCCAGAGGCATATATACTCCTGACTTTCTAATTATCAAAAGAAAGGACAATAAGAAGTATCAGAATAAAAATAAAAAAGGCGAAATAGAAAAAATACTAATTTTAGAGACGAAAGGAAAACTCTATTATAATGAGGAGTTTAGACAAAAAGAAAATTTTGTAAAACAGGATTTTATTAAATATAATCCAAATTTCAGTTATCAATGTTTTGTTGATAAAACAGGAAAAAATGATTTTAATGATTTCATCAATGAACTAAAAATTAAAATAAAAACATTATGAAAAAGCCAAAAAAATACAATTTAAGTCCCGCCGAAGGGCAAGCCTTATTAAACTTTCAAGGACGACTTTATCCCGAAACAGTGAACCTGTTTGAAACTGATTTGATTGAAGAAGTTAAACAAAAAACGAGGAAATTGAAATTAGCGGAAAAAAAGAAAGAATTACATCCCGATTTTAAAAACTTGCTTATTCAAGGCGATTGCTTATCGGCTTGTGCTTATTTAAAAAGCAAAGATATTAAAGTAGATTTAGTTTATATTGACCCACCTTTTGCTTCGGGAGCTAACTACGCCAAAAAAATATATTTAAGAAATGGCGGAAAAATGAATATTGAAAATGATGTGAATAGTATCGGCGAAGAAATAATGTATTCTGACATTTGGCAAAAAGAAGATTATCTAAACTGGCTTTATGAAAGATTACTGGCAATTAAAGAAATAATGAGCGAAGAAGCAAGTATTTATCTGCATTTAGATTGGCATATTGGAGCTTATGCAAAAGTTTTAATGGACGAAGTGTTTGGTGAAGAGAATTTTCAAAGAGAAATTATTTGGCGAATAGGATGGGTATCTGGCTATAAGACCGTTGTTAATAATTACATACGAAATCACGATACCATTCTATTTTATACAAATTCTCAAAACCCCATCTTTAATAGTGAAGATATTAAATTAAAATACGAAAAGCGAGATAGAAAAGGAAAAATAATAGAAGAAGGATGCTATCCAATGGAAGACACTTGGAACTGTAATGAATATGATAAATTAGATTCCATAATGATAAAAAGTTTTACAAAAGAAAAATTGAACTATCCTACCCAAAAACCCGAAGCACTGGCAGAACGAATCATTAAAGCTTCGTCTGATAAAGGAATGGTTGTCGCTGATTTCTTCTGCGGAAGCGGGACGGCTTTAAGAAGGGCTTATAGATTAGAGAGAAAATTTATTGGATGTGATATTGGAAGTAATGCAATCCAAACAACGAGAGATGAATTAGTCAAAATAGGTGCTGATTTTGATATTTTTAGAGTTAAAGACGGATTAAGATTGTTTAGAAATCCAGCCCAGACAACTACCCGACTATTCGGCTTGATTGACGGATTTAAGACATCGGAAGAACTTGAACTGGGAAATTTCTGGGACGGCGGTATTGTTAATGATAAAGGAAACTATGAGCCAGTTAAATTTATCGGGATTGATAAAAATCTTACTAAAAAATTATTGGATGTTATTTTAGAAGAAATTTACAGATTAGAAGATACAGAAACTGGCATAAGTAAGGTGAAATTGATTTACGTCTATAAAGATTTAGATATTGACCAAAGTTATGTAAATAAAGAGGTTAAAAAATCGGGAAAAACAAACATTGAGGTCGGATTGATAAGCCTTGATGATTTACTGGAAGAAAAAAGAGATATGTTGTTCACGCCAGATAGTGCAGATATAGAAATGAAAAAAGAAGGTAAGAAATACAGATTGAAAATCAAAAAGTATTTCAGCCCGTATTTAAAAGCAAAGATAGACGAATATAACGCAAGAAAGGTTAAGAAGGGCGAAGAAAAAAATAAAGTTAAAATTGGCAATAATGGACTGGAGCTGATTGAAGCGATACAATTTGACACTACGCTCAAGAAAAGCGGTATTTGGACAAGCAACTTAGAATTAGAGGATAAAGCAGGAATTAAAGAAAAAATCAAGGGAACATATCTGTTAAATACTAATAAATTTAAAATCAAGATAAGGAACATTGCGGGTGATGAAATAATAATATCATCTAAAGATTTGTAATTATGAAAGCCATAATTTTAGCCAGAGTTTAAACTGAAGAAAAAATTGCCCAGTGATGGGTTTTTTATTTTTAGAAGCGACTACGCAATTTGAGAGATATCTGATTAAAGAGGGGCGAAACTACCAAAATAGGCGAACTTTGAGTGACCAGGATCGATTGTGTGGAGCTTTCTGGGACAGGTAGGTCATACTTACTCATCTTCTCGAATAAACTCAAATTTCGACTTGACGATAAAAGCAACCAAGAATATCAGGGTTATTATTACTCCGGCAAGTCCGTATTCGGCTAATGAAGTTAATTCGGTTATAGTATTTACTATCTTAATGGTGGTAATCCCGGAAGTTCTGGAAGTTCCGGTAATTCCCTGCCTGGCAAAGGTGGCAGCCCCATTTCTTCCAATAATTGTTCCAGTGGTTTCCCTCCTTTTCTCGGGGCTTCTTTTTCTTCAGTATTAAGAGTATATAAAATCCAGCCGACAATTGCCAAAACAAGGACAATACTAAGAATAATAAGGATTCTTTTATGTCTTTTAATCACTGCTATAATCTTTAGATGAAACTTTGGGCTATAATCTCGTAAAATTATTAAGAGGACGATGACCAAGACCGAAATACCGATTGATGTAAAAATAGCCCCGTATCTATCGTAATAACTAACATCGAGTAATCTAAAAAAGACCAGAAGGCCCCCAATTAAAAGAATGACTTTTTGTAATTTTGTTTCTACTAACTTATACATAAAATTTTCTTAATTTTTTCTTTCATAGATTTATTGACCGCCCCCTCCGTTTAAAACACCAATACATTTCCAACTTAAATCAACAAGTTCCATACAATCTTTATAGGCATTTAAATAAAGCATTCCTTTCTGGATATAAATCCACACTGAGACCAATATCCCAATCGTAATTAACACTAAACAGATTGTTTTAATTTTTTCTTTCACAGATTTATTTAGTTTTATCTTCTAATTCTGATATTTTCTTTTTTTCCTCCATTGCCTTTCTTTTTAAATAAAGAGTAATCCAATTATCTTTTCCCAAAGTTAATGCGAGAATGTTTATTATAGGCACTAATAGGAACAAAGGGATTAATAATATCTCCCAACCTTCCATTCCGCCAAAACCTTCTTCTATGGACATATATAAAAACCATCCGAGAAAAATAATGTTTAATAAAATCGCTATTGTTTTTAACATAGTTTTAGTAATTATTTAGTTCTATGTTTATTAAAAAAGACCTTTAAATCTTTTTCAGTAATTCTAAAATTCCGAGCAGTATATTTAATAGCTTTAAGTTTCCCAGCTTTGATATATCTCCAAATCGTAAAATCGGAGACACCAAGCATTTTAGCAATTTGTTTTGGAGTATAGAGTTTCATAGTTCTTTAGGGAATTGATATTTTCCTTTTCCAACCAAACCTAAATATTTTGCGATAAAATAGCTACCAAAAGCTAATAAAACTAATCTAAAAAACCAATTTATTTCTATTGAAAATAATAAAAAACCAATTATAAAGGCAATGGCTAAAAACAATAATAAGCTACGAATGTTAATTGCCTCCTTCATAATTTAATGACAGTTCCTTCAAAACATTTGTCAAGTAGAAATTAGCAATACTTGACACACTCCCTTGCTCTTTACTAAAATAAGGGTGTGGGGATAACTAACCAAGACTTCCAAAAGATTATTTTATTTTGGTATAATATAATCGGAGCAGGACTTGGTTTATCCTCACAGATAATCTTTTGTTCCTGCTCCTTTTGTTTTGAAAGGTCGCAATCAAGTGAAATTAAAGTGAAAAAACTATGACAAACAAAAAATGCGTCCTCTATGCGAGGGTCAGCAAACAAGACCAAAACCTTCAGACCCAATTAGTAGCATTAAGAGATTACTGCCAGAGAAACGACTATGAGATAGTTGAGGAATACAAAGACAATGGGATTTCTGGCGCTACCGATAATAGACCGGCTTTTAATAGATTATTAGAAAATGTCAGGTTTGGGAAAATAAACTGCGTTGTGGTTTATAAATTAGATAGAATCGGTCGTTCTCTCCAACATTTATTAAATCTGTTCGAGGAGTTTAAAAATAGAGGGATTGAATTTGTCAGCTTAACTCAGAATATAAATACCAACACCCCAGAGGGAAAAATGTTTTTAAGAATGTTAATGGTTCTGGCCGAATATGAAAGAGAGTTAATTGTTTGCAGAATAAATAGTGGTTTAGATAGAGCAAGAGCAGAGGGTAAAACATTGGGCAGGCCAAACGGAGCAAAAGATACAAAAAGAAGAAAAAGGTCGGGCTACTTATTAAGGTGGCAGAATAATAAAGTTTTAGTTTAAAAAAGATGAAAAGAGTAGCTTTATATTGTCGGGTATCAACCTCTCATCAAGAAAAAGAGGAAACCATTGAAACCCAATTTGCAAAACTGAGGGAGACTTATAAAAACGAAAAAATAATCAAAGAATATAAAGACGTTTATTCTGGCGCTTATTTGCAAAGAGAAGGATTGAACCAATTGAGAGAAGACGCTAAGAAAGGATTGTTTGATGTGATTTGTGTTTATGCTCTTGATAGATTATCCAGAAACCTTGGTCATCAAATTGCTCTGATAGAAGAGTTTGAGAAACAAGGAATTAAAATAGAAGCTTTGGGTGAAGATTACAAAAACACTCCAGAAGGAATGTTAAATAGAAACATCAGAGGGGCTTTTAGCGAATATGAAAGATATAGAATTACTCAAAGGATGCGAGACGGGAAATATAGGAAAGCTGAAAGTGAGTTTGTGTGGGGAACGCCTCCCTATGGTTATAGAATAATAAAAAAAGAAGAGAAGAGACAGTTAGAAATCAATTCGAAAGAGGCCCGAGTTGTTAAAGCAATGTTTAGAATTTATGCTGAAGAGTATGGTTTAGGAAAAACAGCGAAACGGATTTACGCAATGGGATACAGAGCCAGAACAAAGAGAAATGGAAAGTATATCTCTTTTAGTCCTTTTATAATAAGTAAACTTTTAGATAACGAAGTTTATATTGGGAATTTTTATTATGGAAAAACTTATCCTTGTGAACCACAAAACCCTCGAAAGAAAAACAGAAAATCTCTATTATCAAGCAGGAAGTATAGGTTAAAAGAAGAATGGAAGCTCCATAAAGTGCCGGCAGTAATTAATAAGGCAACTTTTGAAAGAGTCCAGAAGATTAAAAAAGAGATGGCAAAATCTTCCTTAAAACCTACCAGACACTATCTTCTTCAGGGGCTCATCAGATGTATTCATTGTGGTTATAGATACATTGGTAAAATGAAATCAAAAAGCCATCGGGAAGAATCTCCTAATGGTTGTTATTTTTCTTATATTTGTCCTAAAAGGGCTTCAAGGCGCAGCCCCAACGAACCTTATTGCCGATCAAGAGAAATAAGCACGAATAGAATAGATAAATATGTTTGGGATTATGTTAGTTCTCTTATCCAAGATAAAGAAAAGGTAAAAAAAGCTGTTAAGATGTTGAAAGAAAGAAGGGAAAATGAAAAAGATTTTAATCAGAAAGTTTATGACGGTCTAATAAAAGAAAAGGCGAATATTCAAAATAAAAAGTCCCGAATCTTTGATTTGTATGCTGACGGGAATTATAAGAAAGAAGATTTAAATACAAAGATTTCAGAGTTTAATTCCCAACAGGAAGATTTAGAAAGGCAGATAAAAGAAGCAGAAAAAGAACTTACAAAAACAGAAGAGCTTAGCGTAATAGAGGAAGAAATTGAACAAACTTGTTTAGAATATCAGAGCACCATTAAGAATGCAGATTTTGACCTCAAGAGAAAGATACTAAAAAAATGGGTTAAAGAAATAAGCTTACCCGATAACGGAAGTATTTTAGTAAAAGTAAGGATACCACCGCCAGAAAAGCCTATTAAACTCAGTTTCCCATTAAATGAGGTTGGGGTAGCAAGCATACAGCAGCCGAAGTAGCTTTAATCGGAGGCGGAAATCCTCCCCGACCAGGAGAGATAACCTTAGCTCATCGGGGGGTTTTATTTTTGGATGAATTTCCTGAATTTCATCGAGATGTCTTGGAAAGCTTAAGGCAGCCCATTGAAGA
>Ga0210017_1003984_pt1 | contig 12259 bp, 12 predicted proteins | sample CryGeyCG2014_020_FD_183966 | JGI IMG/M metagenome (GOLD analysis project Ga0210017, IMG submission 183966) | Groundwater microbial communities from aquifer - Crystal Geyser CG08_land_8/20/14_0.20 (SPAdes) (version 2) | ecosystem: Environmental > Aquatic > Deep subsurface > Groundwater | place... | reverse complement strand
GTTGTGGAAAGAATGTCAGGAATTAACCTTGATATTTCAAAAAATCGTCAGTTCATCGAGAAATAAAGTTTGAAAATTAAAAATTGTAAATTCAATGAAAATTGCAAAATTAAAAATTGAAAATTAAAACTGATATATGATTAATTTGCTTCCGCCAAAGGAAAAAGAAAAACTCTTTCTGGAGAAAAAGAAAAGAATAATTATTATTCTTTGGTTTTTGATTTTATTTTTTATTGTTTGTTTAGCTTTGATTTTATTGTCAATGAGAATTTACCTTTTAGCTCAAGTTAAAGCCCAGGAGACGCTTCTGTCCGAAACTAAACAAGAAGGCGGAAGAACTGAAATTAAGGAGTATCAAGAAAGAGTTTATTTTATTAATTCGGAAATAACAAAATTAAATTCTTTTTATCAAAAGAAAATTTATTTTTCTGAAATTATAGAGAAAATTTCCAGAACCCTTCCTCAAGAGAATTACTTAACTAATCTTTCTATTATTTTTTCTTCGGAAAAGAAAATAAAAGCTTCTCTTTCCGGTTTTTCTCCAACCAGAGAGATTTTATTTGAGTTTTTAAAAAATCTTGAGAAAGAGCAGGATTTTAAAGAAGTTTCCTTCCCGCCGGCTAATTGGGTTAAAGCCAAAGATATTGATTTTTTTGTAACCTTTGAAATCTCCCAAGCCCCGTTAGAGGTTAACGGGTCAGAGAAAAATCACCAAGAAAGCAAACCTCTAACGGGGCAAGATCTATGAATTCAATAAAAGAAATAATTTTAATATCTGTTGTTTTCGGAATATTGACCTTGTTGTTAATTGTTTTTTTAATGTATCCATTTTTAAAAAATATTCAGCAGGCCTCAGACGAACTTATTCTGCTCAGAGAAAATTTATTTTTAACTGAAAGTGAATTTGAAAGAGCAGAGCAATTTAAACAAAATTATCAAGAATTAGAATCAGACCTTAACAAAATTCAACAGCTTTTTGTTAATTCCGAGGTTCCGATTGATTTAATTGAATTCTGGGAGAAAACAGCTGCCGGAACTGGTTTATCAATTGATATTACCCCAACCTCTTTAAGCGCTGTCGCTCTAGAAAATGAACCCTGGAGTTCTCTGGTCTTCCGCCTGAATTTAACAGGTTCTTTTCCTAATTTTTTAAGATTTCTTCAAAAAATAGAAAGAGGACCTTATTTAACCGAAGTTCAGGACATAAACGTTAAAGAAGGGTCTTTAGTCGGGGATACAGTTGTTAATTTAACAATAAAGGTTTTTACAAAATAAAATAACAATGAGCATAGAAATTAAAAAAGCAAAAAAATTTTTGGGAAAATTACCCTGGTTTTTAGCTAAGCATGCTTTTCTAACTTGCTTAGTTCTCTTTTTTATATCTTTGATTTTTGGGGCGATTTTGTTTTATAAATATAATATCTTGGCCCAAAGAGTAAAGCCTGGAGAGTCGGACCAATCTTTCTTGCTGAAAGAAAATGTTTATCAAGAGGTTTTAAGGGTCTGGCAAAGAGAGGAGGAGAAGTTTCAAGAAGCTGATTTTAAAGAATATCCTGATTTCTTTGTAAGCAAAGAAGAATTGACAGAATGATTTTTCAGGGTAGAATAAGGCATAGAGCCCCTGTAGCTCAACTGGATAGAGCAGTACCCTTCTAAGGTAAAGGTTGTGCGTTCGACTCGCGCCGGGGGCACATGGAGGTCGTGGTGTAATAGCAGCACTAGAGTTTGTGGAACTCTCGGCACGGGTGCAAATCCCGTCGATCTCCCCAATATAAAAAAAGGAACTAAAAAAAGGAACCGAGTTCCTTTCCGAAGTTCCTTTTTGAACGATGTTAGATACGAGGTCCTTTCTCGCCCAACTTAATTTTGGCGATTATTTTTTTCCCTTCTCTCAAGATTTTCAACTCAATTTCCTGTTCAATCTGACATTTTTGTAAAATATTAGAAAGAGGATTTTCTGTTGTAATCTTTTCGTTTTGTATTTCCAAAATAATATCAAATTCTTTGAGCCCGGCTTTGTCTGCCGGAGAATCTTTAATCACGGCTGACTCTCCTAAATTTTCCCTGACGATTATAGCGCCATAGTCCACCGGCAGTTTGTTTTTTTCAGCCATTTCTTTTGTCAAAAGCACATATTTTACTCCCAAAAATGGCATTCTTAATTTCCCGTATTTTTTAACTTCTTCCAGATCTTTTTGGGCATAATTTATCGGAATGGCAAAGCCAATGTTTTGGGCCCCCATTACAGCCGCGGTATTAATGCCAATAACCTTCCCTTCCATGTTGACCAATGGACCTCCGGAATTTCCAGGATTGATAGCAGCGTCAGTTTGGATAAGACCTCTTAGTCGTTGTAATTCTTGAGTAAAATGGTTTCTGGCTTGAATAAGCCGCGACATTCCAGAAATAATTCCGGCGCTCAAAGTGTCGTGAAATTCTCCCAGAGGGTTTCCAACGGCAACCACTTCTTCCCCGAGCTGAATTTTATTTGAGTCGCCAAGTTCCAGATAAGGGAATTTGCCTCCTTTTATTTTTAAAATAGCAATATCATTAATAGGATCGCTGGCCAAGATTTTTGCCGGATATTTTTTTTCCGGCTCTAAAAGAACAGTATAGTCAGCTTCCCGATCCGTAACAACATGGGCTGAGGTTAAAACATAGCCATCGCTGGAAATAATAAAACCAGAGCCGCCGCCAATTTTTGTTGACTTTTTTTTGCCTTCTTTAAATCTTGGCAAGATAACTCCTTCGCCTCCAAAAGGCATGAAATAAAATCCTTCCACTTTCGGCAGGTCTTTGCTGATTATAATAGTGATTACAGCCGGGCAAATTTTTTTGGCAATTTCCACGATTGGTGACTTTGCTGGCATATATAATTATTTTAGCAAATAAATTTATTGTCAACAAGGGAGAAATATGATACCATATTATTAGAAATTAGAAATTAGAAATTATTCCCGCCCCTGTAGTTCAACGGATAGAACAAGGCACTCCTAACGCCTAGATGGAAGTTCGACTCTTCCTGGGGGCACAATTTTTTGTCTCTTGACACTACTTTTTGGTTGTTTAATATAGAAAGTGAGGGGGTGCGGGATAAAATTCCTTAAGGACGTAAGATTTAGCAAAGGAGGTTTGGTTGTTAGCACTGGCTATGTCCGAACCCAGCTTTAAAGAACAAACCGAGTTTGTTGAATTTATTCCCCCCTCACCAAAGATCCTCTTCTTGCTTGTAGGCTTGGCGGGGATTTTTAGTTATGGTATAATAAAAAAAAGGTCAGATAAATTATTAATTTTAAAAATATGGCAAAAGAAATTTCTCAAAAAGAAGGAAAACTGATTGGTAAAGTTACCCATTATTTTTCAAATATTGGAGTAGCGGTTATTAAATTATCAGGCGTTCTTTCTTTGGAAGATACTATCAGAATTATTGGAGGCGAGGCAACAGACTTTGAGCAGGTAGTTGATTCAATGGAGATAGAACGGCAAAAGAAAAAGAAAGCAAAAAAGGGAGACGAGGTTGGTCTGAAGGTTAAAGAAAAAGTCAGAGAAGGATACAAGGTGTATAAACTGTAAATTTCTAATTTCTAATTTCTAATTTCCAAACTTATGGATCAATACATCCAGATTATTTTCCGATTAGTTTTGGCTGTTTAAATTATTAATATAATTATAATATGATTAATTTATTAGACATTTTAACTATCACTTGTTTTGTTGTTTTTTTATTTTGGTATTTAATTAATGAGGTTTTTCCGTTTATTTCGTAATGAACAACAAAGAGAAAAAGTCCTTAAATGATTTAATCATTTTTTGTATTTATTCTTTAAGGAAGAAATGCAGTTTTGAAGAATTAGCAGAAGAGTGTTTTTCTCTTTTTCCAGAATTTTTGTCTTTTCCTAAAATTAAACAATGGCCTGACTCTCGGAAGTTGGACAGACCATTGAGAAGTCTTAGAAAAAAGAAATTGATTATTGGCAGTCCTAAGACTCTTTTTTCTTTAACTAAGCTTGGCAAAAAAAGAGCTGAGGAAATTGCCAGAACATTTCAACAGAGAAAGTTAGAATTATGAACCCCATTAGAAACCCGGTTAGAATTCACATTTTTGTTTCAGGAAGAGTTCAGGGCGTATTTTTTAGAACAGAGACCCAAAAAAAAGCCGAACGATTTAGAATCACTGGTTTTGTTCGTAATCTTTCCGATGGCAGAGTGGAAGCAATTTTAGAGGGAGAAAGAGAAAAAGTTGAAAAAGTAATTGAGTGGGCAAGAAGAGGACCCTTTTTCGCCAAGGTTAATGAAGTAGAAATAAAAGAAGAAAATTATAAAGGAGAATTTAAAAACTTTGAAATAAGATATTAACTTATTTACAATTTTTAATTTCTAATTTTCAATTTTCATTGAATTTACAATTTTTAATTTTCAAACAATAAACATATTGCTTAATAATTGAAAATTGATTCATTGAAAATTGATTGAAAATTGTAAATTGAAAATTATATTTATGTATTTTTCTATTTTAATTGCCGGCTTTGGCGGCGGCGCTTTAAGGGGCTTGGTTGGTTTTATCAAACACCAGTTTTCCTATAAGAAAGTTGAATTTAATCTTCCTTATTTTTTAGCTATGATGTTTTTATCTGGAGTGGTCGGGTTGTTGATTGCTGTTGCTGTTAAAGAAACAGGAATAAAATTTTTAGGGACAGATTATTTAAGCCCGGCCTTGGCCTTTATTATTGGTTATGCCGGAGGCGACTTTCTGGAAAATCTTTACAAAATAATTATAAAAAAATCCTCTCTTTACGAAGAGTAAAAGTCAAAAACCCCCATCTTTTATTTAAAAGGTGGGGGTTTTTTGATTAAACAAATTAAACTTTAGAGCTCGTCTTCATCTTCCTCCGATTCCTCTTCTTCCGAACTTTCTTCTTTTGGTTTTTCGATTTCTTCATCAGGAATTTCTAATTCCTCTTCTTGATCTGTAAAAAAAGGATAAAGTTTGCTTTCCATTATAATTTTTTTAATAAAATTTGATTTTTTATTTCGACCTTTTGCTCGGTATATTTTATTTTTTTCCACATTATAAGCTTTATTATAAGAATCCAAACTACCCTGTCAACCCCGTTCTTTAAATTCAGCAAAAAAGATGGTAAAATAAAATTATGAAATTTATCGCTGATTTTCATATTCACTCAAAGTATTCTCGCGCCACCAGCAAAGATATGGATATTGAGCATTTAGACAAGTGGGCGAAAATTAAGGGAATCAAGGTTTTAGGTACGGGTGATTTTACCCATCCGGAGTGGCTGAAAAATTTAAAAGAAAAATTAGAACCGGCAGAACCAGGTTTATTTAAGTTAAAAAATTCAAATTCCGAAATTCGGTTTATCTTAACTTCAGAAATAAGTTGTATATATTCAAAAGGCGGCAAGGTGAGAAAAATTCATATTGTAGTTTTTTCCCCTTCTTTTGAAATTTGTGAGAAAATCAACACTCAACTTGGCTGGATAGGAAACTTAAAATCAGACGGCAGGCCTATTTTGGGTTTGGATGCTAAAGAATTAGCAAAAATTGTTTTAAACGCCTCAGAAAATTGTTTAGTTGTGCCGGCGCACTGTTTATTACCTGATACTTATTTACACAGCAATTCAGGTATTAAAAAAATAAAAGATATTTCTGTTGGTGATAAGGTATTTACGCATAAAGGGAGATTAAGAAAAGTAAAGAAAATATATAAAAGATATTATAAGGGCAAGATTTATAATATAAGACCATATAATTTTAGAATTGGATTGAAAACTACTTCAGAGCATCCTTTTTATATAATAAAATCTTATAAAGATTGCAAAAATTGTACTCATACGATTTGTAAACCAGCTTGTGCTTATTATCAGAAGATAGGATGTTCTCATCCTTATTTTAAAAAATATAAACCGGAATGGATTCAAGCAAAAGATATTAAAAAAGGAGATATACTTATTTTCCCTAGATTTAATAATAATTTGAAAGATATAAATTCAATAAAGCTTAATGATTTTTTAAAAAAAGATGAATATAAATTAAAAGAAGATAAAATTTCGCCTCCCCGTTATAGGATTAAAAAGATTCCTAATGAGATAAATATTACCAAAGAATTCTGTAGGTTGATAGGATATTATATTTCTGAAGGATATACAGATAGCAGAGATTTAATTTCATTTTGTTTCAATCGTGACGAAAAAGAATATATTGAAGATTTAAAATTTTTAATGGATAAAATATTTAATCTTCCCTCACCAAGAATTTACAAGAGGAAAAATACTAATAGCATAGAGATTATTTATTTTTCAAAAATTTTAGCAAAAATCTTTAGTCAATTTTTTTACAGTAACACTAAACTAAGAAGAGCTCATACAAAATGTTTACCTTCTTGGATGTTGAATTTGCCATTAGAAAAACAAGTGGAGATTTTTAAAGGATGGTGGCGAGGAGATACGGGTTGTACTTCTTCTAGAGAATTAATGAATCAAATGAAAATAATTTTACTTCGATTAGGAATAATTCCTTCTATTAGCAAACAACTTAAAGAGGATTTCAATAAAAAATATATTCATAAGATAGGAAATAGAATCGTACATGCTCGATATACTCAGTTTATTTTTCACGGCCTTTCATTTTTCCAAGATTTATTTGGACTATTAAAAGATCCTTGTTTTAATCAAAAAAGATTTAAAACTAAACTTACGCGAAGACACGGCTGGATTGATGAAAAATATATTTACATCCCAGTAAGAGATATTGAGATAGAAAATTATGAAGGAAAAGTTTATAATTTAGAAGTTGAAAAAGATAATTCTTATTTAAGTGAGTTTGCAGCAGTCCATAATTGTTGGACTCCATGGTTCAGTATATTTGGTTCTAAATCCGGATTTAATTCAATTGAAGAGTGTTTTGAAGAATATTCAAAATATATTTACGCCGGCGAAACAGGACTTTCCTGTTACGATGATAAAACAGAAGTTTTGACTAATAATGGATGGAAGAGATTTTCTGAAATTAAAAATGAAGATAAAATTTGTACTCTAAATCCTAAGACTGATGAAATTGAATTTCAAAAGCCTATTGGAAAATTTGTATATGATTACCAAGGGAAAATGTATAGATTAAAGACCAAAAGAGTTGATTTATTAGTCACCCCAAATCACAAACTTTTTGCTAGTGGCTGTAATTTTCGTAAACCCCCTAAGTTTTTTTTAAAAGAATCTAATTTTTTATTTAATAAATCAAAACGATTTAAGAAAGACGGATTATGGGTTGGTAAAAATATTAAATATTTTACTTTGCCTGTTGTCAAAATGAATTGGGGATGTCAGTATTTTTCAGGTGGTTCCCGGATTAAACCTGCAAAAAAAATTCCTATAAAACCTTGGCTAAAATTTTTTGGATTTTGGGTGGCAGAAGGTTGGACTAATAAAGATAAAGGCAGTAATGCTTATAATGTGTGTTTATCTAATAATAATAATACTTTGCTCCTTGAAATGAAAAAAATCCTGGAAAGTTTTGGTTACAATGTTTATCGGGACAGAAAAATAAATAATGTCATTAGGGTAAGAAATTATCAGTTATTTCATTATTTAAAAAAATTTGGTAAATGTTATGACAAATCTATTCCCCCAGAGATAAAATCTTTATCAAAAGGATTTCTAGAGATACTTTTTGAATATTATATTAAAGGAGATGGTCATATTTATGGACGAAGTGAAAAAGGGCTTTCTGCAACCACCAGTTCTGTTCGATTACGAGATGATCTTCAAGAAATTGCATTAAAGATAGGAATGTCTGCTTATTATAAATTGCATCGTAAAAAGGGGACACCTTTCCGTAGCCCAGCTTATAATTATCAGAGGATATATAAACAAAAAGAAGATACCTGGGTAATTTACTTTATCAGGCAAAATATCCACGTAGTTTTACCTTCAACAATAAAAAAATGGAACTATATAGAGTCTTGGGTAGATTTTAAAGGAAAAGTATATTCTTTGGCAGTCCCTAATCATGTAATTTATATTCGACGAAATGGTATTCCTGTTTGGTGTGGAAATTCAGATCCTCCGATGAACTGGCGGTTATCTGCATTAGATAAAATTGCTTTAATATCAAATAGTGATGCCCATTCGCCGGCTAAAATTGGCCGAGAAGCCAATGTTTTTGATACAGAACTATCCTATCCCGCAATCATAGAAGCAATAAAGTCAAAAAACCCTCAGAAATTTCTTTATACAATTGAATTTTTTCCCGAAGAAGGAAAATATCATTACGACGGCCACCGAGTTTGCGAATTAAGATTGTCTCCCCAAGAATCAAAAAAATATAATAACATTTGTCCAAACTGCGGCAAACCATTAACCATTGGTGTTTTAAGCAGGGTTGAGGAATTAGCAGATAGGGAAAACGGTTTTAGGCCTGTTGGCGCGATTCCCTTCAAAAGTTTGATTCCTCTGGAAGAAGTAATTGCCGAAGCAATAGGCCAAACAGTTGCTACAAAAAAAGTAATTGCCGAATATCAGAATTTAATTAAAAAATTTAACACGGAATTTGAGGTTTTATTAAATGTTTCCTCTCAAAATTTGCAGTCAGCTACCTTGCCCGAAATTGCCGAGGCAATAAAAAGAGTAAGGGAAGGCAAGGTCAGGGTGGAGCCGGGATATGACGGCGTTTTTGGCAAAATAAGAATTTTCTCTCAAAAAGAACAAAAAGAAATTTCAAAACAAAAAACATTGTTTTAAAATATGACTAAACAAGAAGTAAAACAACGGATTGAAAAATTAAAGAAGCTGGTTAATCATCACCGCTATCTTTACCATGTTCTTAACAGGCAGGAGATTTCCGATGCGGCTTTGGATTCTTTGAAGCATGAATTATATCAATTAGAACAGCAGCATCCTGAATTTATTAGTCCGGATTCTCCCACCCAAAGAGTCAGCGGTAAGCCCTGCCAAGGTTTTAAGAAAATAAAACACAAAACTCCTATGATTTCTCTTGAAGATATTTTTTCTGAAGATGAACTTCGGGCTTGGGAGGATTATTTAAAAAGATTGGTCCCGAATGAAGCCCTTGAATATTTTTGCGAATTAAAAGTGGATGGTTTTGCCATTAGTTTGGTATACAAAAACGGAATTTTTATTGTTGGTTCTACCCGTGGCGACGGCAAAATAGGGGAGGATGTCACCCAGAATTTGAAAACCATAGAAAGCATACCCCTTCGACTCGCTCCCGAAGTGCCTGCGCTGAGCGAAGTTGAAGTGAGAGGAGAGGTTTATATGGAGAAAAAGGATTTTGAAAAGTTTAAAAAAACCTATGCCAATCCCAGGAATTTGGCTGCCGGCTCCATTAGACAATTAGACCCGAAATTAGCTGGTTCCCGGCCCCTGAAATTTTTGGCCTATGATTTAGCGAGCGGTCTCGATCAAAAAAAACATTCTGATAAACATCGGATTTTAAAGGAATTAGGTTTTAAAACCGATGAAGGAATAATTTGCAAAAATAGAGCCGAGATAGTAAATTATTGGCAGGAGATTGCCGAAAAAAGAGAAACCTTGCCATTTCAAATTGACGGAATTGTTGTTAATATTAATGACAATAATATTTTCCAGAAACTTGGAATAGTAGGGAAAAGCCCTCGAGGAGCCAGGGCTTTTAAGTTTTCTCCGGAACAAGCTACTACTCAAATTTTGGATATTAAATTACAGGTTGGCCGGACCGGAGCAGTGACGCCGGTTGCCGTTCTTAAGCCCGTTGAGGTTGGCGGCGTGACTATTTCACGGGCAACCCTGCACAATGAAGATGAAATTAAAAAATTAGACGTGAAAATTGGAGATACTATTATTGTTGAGAGGGCCGGTGATGTTATCCCGGCTATTTCCAGGGTTTTGCCGGAATTAAGAACAGGTAAAGAAAAAGAATTTCATTTCCCCAAAATTTGCCCGGTTTGTGAAGAGAAGTTAATCAAACCAGAAGGCGAGGCGATTTGGCGATGTTCTAATTCAAACTGCGGAGCCAGAAGAAGAAAACTTTTGTGTCATTTTGTTTCCAAGAAGGCCTTTGACGTTGAGGGATTGGGTCCCAAAATCATTGACAAACTATTAGATGCATGTTTAATTTCAGACCCGGCAGACTTATTTAAATTAGAAATAGGAGACATCATCCCTTTGGAAAGCCTGCCCCGTAGGAAGCCGAAGGCTTTCCTTCGGGGATTTGCCGAAAAATCAGCCGAGAATCTAATTAAGGCGATTCAGGGCAGAAAAGAAATTACTCTGGCTAAGTTTATATATGCTTTAGGAATTAGAAATGTTGGCGAGGAGACAACTATTGATTTGGCAGGATATTTTGGCAATTTAGAGAATATAAAAAAAGCCGGATTAGAAGAACTTCAAAAAATTGAGGATATTGGACCAGTAATGGCAAAGTCAATTTATAAGTGGTTTTCAAACAAAAAAAACCTGGACTTTTTGAAAAAATTAGAAAAAGCAGGAATTAGAATATGTAGGGGCGGGGTCGTCCCGCCCAAAAAGGGCGCGGAAACCGCGCCCCTACAAGGCAAAACCTTTGTTCTAACCGGAGTCCTGAAATCCATGACCAGAGATAAATCCAAAGAGAAAATCAGAGAATTTGGCGGAGAGATTTCTGAATCGGTCTCAAAAAACACGGATTATGTTGTTGTTGGTTCAACCCCTGGTTCAAAATACGAAAAAGCCAGAAAATTAAGGGTAAAAATCATAAACGAAAAAGAATTTTTAAACCTTATCCGATAGATTAAATAAACATAAAATAGGTCAAAATCATATCGGATAAAGACATATCGGTTATAAACAATGTTTCAACATTTTAAAAAATTTGATTGGATAATGCTTATTTCCGTCTTATTGCTTATTGGGATTGGTTTATTATCTATTTATAGCATCTCTTTGGGAAAGGACGACTTTTTGAATTTTAAAAAACAATTAATTTTTATGGGAATAGGATTTGTTTTGCTCTTTTTGATCAGTTTTTTTGACTGGCACGGGTTTAGGGAAAACCCTTATTTTATTTTGGCTCTTTATCTTATTTGTATTATAGCTTTAATCGGTCTTTTCTTTTTTGCTCCGGAAATCAGAGGGGTTAAAAGCTGGTATAAAATAGGACCCATCTCTTTTGACCCAATAGGCATAACCACTCTTATTTTAACTATATTATTAGCAAAATTCTTCTCAATGAGACATATTGAGATATACAGATTGTCCCATATTTTACTATCCGGTTTATATGTTTTAGTCCCATTTATTTTAATTTGGGGACAGCCGAACCTGGGTTCGGCTTTAATTTTAATTATTTTATGGGTTGGAATTTTGGTCCTCTCCGGCATTAAGTTGCGGCATTTTTTTATCTTAACTTTATGCGGAATTTTAGTTTTAATTTTAAGCTGGCAATTCGCCTTAAAGGACTATCAAAAGAAGCGAGTTATAAGTTTTTTAGCGCCTCAATTTGAGCCTCTTGGGATAAACTGGAGCCAAAATCAGGCAAAAATTGCTATTGGTTCTGGCGGTTTTTGGGGTAAAGGCATTGGAAAGGGTTCTCAATCCCAATACGGATTTTTGACAGAACCCCAGACTGATTTTATTTTCGCTTCTATTGCTGAAGAATTCGGCTTAATGGGAGTAATATTATTGCTGTTTTTGTTTGGGGTCTTGGTCTGGCGGATTATGAGAGTGGCAATGTTTAGCGCTTCAAATTTCCCGCGACTTTTTGCCTCTGGTTTGGCTATTTTTTTAGTGGCTCAAATTTTTATCAATATTGGAATGAATTTAGGTATTTTGCCGGTTATCGGCATACCTTTGCCCTTGATCAGTTACGGAGGAAGTAATCTAATTGCTATTTTACTTGGAATCGGTATTTTACAAGGTCTTCGAGTTTATTAGAACTTCCTCCCCTATCGGTAAAAATGAGATAGGGAAGGGGTTGAATAAGCCATATTTGTTATCCGATAGTTATCCACAATAACCCCTGTTGACAGGGGTTTTTAGCTTGCGATAATAAAGTAATGGAACAAGAACCAAATAAGTTCATATCTATTCAAGAAGCTACAAAATTCTGCGATCACTCACAGGAATATTTGAGTTTGCGCGCCAGACAAGGAAAGTTGAAAGCAGTGAAATTTGGCAGAAACTGGGTGACAAAAAAAGAATGGCTGGATGCATATATAGCGAGCGCTGAAAATTATAAAAATAATATTAAAAATAACGGAAAAAAGCTCAAG
>Ga0210017_1003975_pt1 | contig 12278 bp, 11 predicted proteins | sample CryGeyCG2014_020_FD_183966 | JGI IMG/M metagenome (GOLD analysis project Ga0210017, IMG submission 183966) | Groundwater microbial communities from aquifer - Crystal Geyser CG08_land_8/20/14_0.20 (SPAdes) (version 2) | ecosystem: Environmental > Aquatic > Deep subsurface > Groundwater | place... | reverse complement strand
GGAAGACGAGCAAAATGTTTTGAGGCCGTAGCCCAGCTACGGCGAAAAGCATTTTGCGAAGTCTGACGATGACGCAGCCGAAAAGATAAAATTGCAGCAGGAATAGTTTTGCAACCATCTCAATATGAAATGTGTTTAAGGCATAATGGTTTATAAAAATAAAAAAAACAAAAAGTATACCTTGAAAAGAAAACTAATAACAAAATCAAAAAACTTGCGGAGGTCTGACCTCCGCAAGTTTTTTGTTTGGCTAAAATTTAGAGATTATTTTTTGACTTTAATATTTTAGAAAATTCGCTTGGAGTTATCTGGAAGTCATTAAGAATCGCTTTGAATGTTTTTCGTTTTATTGACTTTGAGCCATGCTTGGGAATGGTGGTATATCGGCCGTTGGCATTTCGCCATATTTCGTGGCTACCTTTGCCTTGTCGCAGTAAACAAAAACCAAGTTTGCGAGCCACTTTTGCAACATCCGCGTAATTGGCTTGAGGAAAAGTTCTAGTCATAAATTAAGCGAAAACTGGCAAGGGAAATGAAAGGTGGAGTTCGGTTTTTTCGGGAACAGAAATTTCGGGCAAAATATCTTTGTGTTTTTGCCGCTCTTTAATCTGAATTTTGATTATATCTTGAATGTTTTCAATGGCTTGACCGTAAGTATCGCCTTCGGCAAAACAACCTTGCAATGTTTGACAAGTAGCTAAAAAGCCACCCTCTTCACAGGGTTCAATATCAATTGGAAAAAAATAAATTTTTTTATTCATAAGTTTAACGCTATTGTTTATATTGAGATGGTTGCAAAACTATTCCTGCTGCAATTTTATCTTTTCGGCTGCGTCATCGTCAGACTTCGCAAAATGCTTTTCGCCGTAGCTGGGCTACGGCCTCAAAACATTTTGCTCGTCTTCCTCGCCTCGCTCGAAAATCTAAAATTTCGCTACGAAATAGTTTTGCAACCATCTCATTTTATCACTTTTGGCTGGTTAGTGTCAAATTAAAGCCAGCTTGTTTGGCTAAAAATTTAGATTTTATGCTACAATTAAGAAATGGCTATCAAAAACGAAAATATTTTGGGGGTGGATATTGGCGGGTCAAAGGTTAATTTAGTTGTTTGGGACGGTCAGAAAATTGTTGAGCAAAAACAAATTACTGGCGATCCCAACAAAGACAATCTTAAAGCAATAGTAGAGGAGTATGACTTGCAAAAAATCGGTTTGGGCGTGCCGGGTATTTTTAATATGGCAACTGGCCAAATTATTAAATGCCCCAACGCGCCACAATTAAACGGACTTAACTTAAAAAAGCTTTGGCCTGATAAAATTGTTAAAATAGACAATGATGCGCGTTGCTTTTTGCGAGCCGAGGCCATGCTGGGAGCGGGTAAGGGATATAATAACATATTGGCGGTGGTTTTTGGCACCGGTATTGGCGGAGCGATAAAAGTTCAAAGTTCAAAGTGCAAAGTTAAAAGTTGGGGAAATTATGATTATATTCTTAAAGGGAAAGATGGCTGGGCAGGAGAGTTTGGTCATATGATTATTGATAGGGGCAAATCATGGGAGAGGTTATATCAAGCCACCAAAAATAAACCAAGAGAGCAAGAGAAAATAAATGCTATTGGTTTAGCTAATTTAATTAACATTTTTAACCCAGAAATAATAATTTTAGGCGGCAAAGGCGCTGTCGAAGTAACCCGGTTACTTCGACTTCAAGGAACCGGGTTACTTGAGAAAAACTTGCTTTGGGCTAAAGCGCAAATGCCCAAAATAGTTTTAGCCAAGTTAGGCCAAAACGCCTCCGCCATCGGAGCGGCTTTGCTATTCTAACCGTTGCAAGATATGAGCGATCGCTCATATCTTGCAACAGTTTTGATTTCAAAAGTTATCCACCCTTGTTGCCTTTGTTGACAAGCGAGAAAAGCAGTATAATAGATGAACATAAAATAGCAGAAAAAATGAAGGTTTTAATGTTTGGCTGGGAATTTCCGCCCTTTAATTCAGGCGGGTTAGGGGTGGCTTGTTATGGTTTGAGTAAGGCCTTGGCCAAACAAGGCGTTGAAGTGCTTTTTGTTTTGCCCAAAAAAATAAACTGCCAAACTGATTTTTGCCGTTTGATTTTCGCTGATGAAAACCCAATTGACGCTGAAAAAATATTAAAAGCCGCTTACCTTAGTCCTGATATTTATGGAAAAATAGCTCAAGGCCTTTTCGCTGGCCGAGGATTGGTAGACGAAGTAAAAAGATACGCCTTATTAGCTCGCGAAATAGCCAAGCGAGAATCGTTTGACATTATTCACGCTCACGATTGGTTATGCTATCCAGCGGGCATTATGGCTAAAAAAATTTCAGGTAAACCATTAGTAGCGCACATTCACGCCACTGAATTTGACCGCACCGGCGGCCACAATGTTAACGAGCAGGTCTATGCCATTGAAAAAGAGGGCTTTAGCAAAGCCGACAAAATCGCCGCGGTAAGTAATTTTACCAAACAAAAAGTGATTGATAATTATGGTATCAACCCAGAAAAAATAGCTATAGTTTATAATGGTCTGGACTTCCAAAGAACAGCCCGCGACTTTCATAATTCGCTGAATTTGGGCGGTCTCAAAAAAAAGTTCCAAATCGTTTTATTTTTAGGACGGCTTACCCTGCAAAAAGGCCCTGACTATTTCTTGCTGGCGGCCAAAAAAGTTTTAGAAAAAAATCCTAATGTTTATTTTGTCATGGCCGGCTCGGGCGATATGGAGGCCCAATTAATAAATTCAGCCATTGATTTGGGCATAGCTGATAAAGTTATTTTTACCGGTTTTTTGCGCGATGAAAACTTGTCTAAAATTTATCAATTAGCTGATTTATTCGTTATGCCTTCGGTGTCCGAGCCGTTTGGCCTAACCGCCTTGGAGGCCTTGAGCCACGGCGCGCCAGCCATTATTTCCAAACAATCAGGCGTGTCCGAGGTAATCAAAAACTGCCTCAAAGTTGATTTTTGGGATATAAACGAAATGGCCGCCAAAATTTTAGCGGTTTTACAATATCCGATTTTAAGCCAAATAATGTCGCAAAACGGCCAAACCGAAGTCCAAAACATCACCTGGGACAACTCCGCTACCACTTGTCTTAATATTTACAACGAAGTATTGGCTTGAAAGGAACTCATTTCACTTCTTACAAAGAGTGAACCGAGTTTCATCCATCTTATGCCATCAGTTTGCCTTTACCTACAAACCCATCAGCCGTTTCGTTTGAAAAACTTCTCGGTTTTTGATATTGGCCAAAATCAAGAATATTTTGACACTTCGGCCAATAAAAGTTATTTAGAACGGATTGTCCGCAAAAGCTATTTGCCCGCCAATAAACTGCTCTTGCAACTTATCCGCCAACACCGAGGAAAATTCAAAGTGGCCTTTGGTTTATCCGGCGTTTTGTTGGAACAATTAGAAGAATCATTTCCCGAAGTTATTGAGGGTTTTCAGAAATTAACAGCTACTGGTTGCTGCGAAATTTTAGGGGAAACATATCATCATTCCTTGGCTTATCTTTATTCAGCTGAAGAATTCAAAGCGCAGGTAGCTTTACACAACCGCAAAATTAAAAAACTTTTTAATCTTCAGCCCAAAGTTTTCCGCAACACCGAGCTAATGCTCAACAACCAAATGGCTAAACAAGTCGGAGAAATGGGCTATAAAGGCATATTAGGGGAAGGGGCTGATTATATCTTGGGTTGGCGAAGCCCTAATTTCGTTTATCAAGCCAAAGATGGTGGACAAACCAAGTTATTACTACGAAACTATAAGCTAAGTGACAATATCTCGTTTCGTTTTTCCTGCCGCGATTGGGCGGACTGGCCGCTAACCGCTGAAAAATTTGCCGCTTGGATTAGGGGCAGCGAGGGTAATGGGGAAATAATAAATTTATTTATGGACTATGAAACCTTTGGCGAACACCAGTGGGCTGAAACCGGCATTTTTGAATTTTTGAAAAACCTGCCCAATGAAATCTTAAAATATCCTGAGAACAATTTTCAAAATCCCGCAGAAGTGATAAAATTATACAAGCCCAAGGCCGAGCTTGATTTTCCTAACATTGTTACTTGGGCTGACACCGAAAGAGACCTTTCCGCCTGGTTAGGCAACAAAATGCAAAAAACCGCTATAGAAAATATTTACTCTTTAGAAAGCAAGATTAAAAAAACCAAAAACAAAAAACTGTTAGACACTTGGCGCAAGCTGCAAACCTCGGATCATTTTTATTATATGTGCGTTAAATGGTTTGCTGACGGGGATGTGCATAAATACTTCAGCCCCTACGAATCGCCCTACGACGGCTATATTGCCTATATGAATATCTTCAACGACTTAAAACTGCAACTACATTAAATCAAAGGTCGCAATCTTAAAAATCATAAAAATATGAAACCTGCTAAAAAATCATCTCCTATAAATGTCTCGCCAGAAAAGGCCTTTTGGTTTTGCGATGGCCAAGTGGCTAAAAACTTAAAAGAATGCGCCGTTATTTTGGAGAAAATAGATCAACAAGTTTTCAGCCACCATGTCAACGCCAGCAAAAATGATTTTAGCCGCTGGCTTGAAGGCGTTTTCGGCAAAAAAACTTTAGCCAAACAAATTGAAAAAATTAAAAACGCCAAGTTAATAGCCCAAAAAATCAAAGCCCAATTATAAGTATGAACGCTAAAAAAATATTTTCTAAAGCCGTCCCTGCAGAAAAACCCGCAGCGGTTTTTGAGGTGTCTTGGGAAGTATGCAATAAAGTAGGGGGCATTTGGACTGTTTTAACATCCAAAGCCGAGCAAATGCTTGAACAATATCCGGAAAATTATTTTTTGCTTGGCCCTTATTTTCACGATAAAACCAAAGGCGAGTTTGAAGAAGAGCCGCCCTTTGACGGCCTCAAAGAAATTTTTCATAGTTTAGAAACCGAGCAGGGCTTAAAATGCCATTTTGGCAAATGGCTGATTAAAGGCGAGCCCAAAATAATTTTAATTGATTTTAAGGATTTTTGGCCCAAAGCCAATCAAATAAAAACCGAGCTTTGGGATAATTGGCAAATTGATTCTTTATCAGCCCTCAACGATTTCACCGAGCCGGTTGTTTGGGCCACGGCCTGCGGTTTGTTAATTGAAAAAATGGCCGGCCTTTTCGCCGGCCAAAAAGTAGTGGCTCATTTCCACGAATGGCTCTCGGGAGCCGGCCTTTTACACCTAGCAAAGACTGCGCCGCAAATAGGCGCGGTTTTTACCACCCACGCCACTACTTTGGGACGAACTTTAGCTTACAACAATGTTGATTTTTATAATTTTATTGACAAGATTAACATAGAAGAAAATATCGCTAAATTTAATATCAAAGCCAAGCATCAATTAGAAAAAGCCGCCGCCAGCCAAGCCGCTGTTTTCACCACCGTCAGCCATATTACCGCTTGGGAGGCCGAACGATTCTTGGGCAGACCGACCGATATCTTTTTGCCCAACGGCATCAGTGAAAGCCAATATCCCAGCTTTGAAGAATTAACCATTCAGCATAGAGCGCACCGCAACCGCTTAAGAAATTTTTTGCTTTTTTATTTCTTTCCTTATTATGCTTTTGACTTGCAACAAACTTTATTTTTCTTTACCGCTTGCCGCTACGAATTTCGCGCCAAAGGGTTGGATATCTTTATTAAAGCCCTGGCCCAGCTCAATAAAAAAATGCAAGAAAGCCACGCCAAAAAAACAATAGTTGTTTTCTTTTTAGTGCCTTCGGATGTAAGGGGAGTAAAGACCGATATTTTAGAAAGCCGCGAATTTCTGGACGACATCAAAAATTCTTTAGAAGAAATCTCTGAGGAAACCCAAGAAAAAGTGCTCTACGCCCTAGCCGAAGACAAAGAAATATCCGAGGAAACGCTCTTTAACAAGGATTTTTTGTTTAACATTGAGAAAAAATTCTTAAAATTAAAAAGAAAGGGTACCCCGCCATTAACCACTCACGATTTGGTTAGCCAACAAGACGCTATTTTAGATGCCTTGCAAGCGGCTGGCATAGACAATAAACCCGAGGATAAAGTTAAAGCGGTTTTTTATCCTATTTACCTTTCTGGCCACGACGGCTTAACCAATCTTACTTACGAAGAATTTCTAAAAGGCGCTCACTTAGGAGTTTTCCCGTCGTTTTACGAGCCCTGGGGTTATACTCCTTTGGAAACCGCTGGCTTTGGCGTACCATCAATCACTAGCGACCTTACCGGATTTGGCCGAGCTTGCCAAGAACACATTAAAAACAAAAAATACCCTGGTATTTTTATCTTAAAAAGAACTGGCAAAAAAGACGAGGAAGTTGTTGATTCATTAGCCAATACTTTGTTTGATTTCGCGCAATACCAACGCAAAGAAAGAGTAGAAAACAAAATGCGCGCCAAAGATCTTTCTGCGTTTTTTGGCTGGAAAAAATTAGCCGCTAATTATTTTAAGGCCCATAAAATGACGCTCCAAGAACGCGAGCCATAAGCGAAGCGCGATTGGCTAGCGGGATTTTACCCCGTGAAGTAATTTCAATTTTTTCAAAATTAAAATTGAAATTTGCAAAGCAAATTTCTACTTCACAGGGTGTAAGAACTCGTAAATTCGTCGCTTCGCTCCTCATTAACGATTTCTAACATGAAAATAATTCACTATTTTAACGAAAATAACCGGGTAGTTAAAACCGTAGAAAAGCAAAATGGTTTTTTATTAACTAATCTTTTGGGCGGATATTTTTGGCTGGCTGAAAAGCCATTCAGCCGCTATCAGGGATGGTTTTTTACTCCCAGCCGGCTGGCTGGCAATAAAATTTTTCGCGTTCTTGAAAATATTGAGATAGAGGGAGGGGCAGATGTTAGTGAAATAAAAAATAATTTTTGGCAAGTAGAGAGAAAGAGGGGAGAAACCAACGAAACATTTTTCACGCCGTCATTCTTAAATGTTTTAGTTTATGAAACAACTTTGCCCAGCGACATTAAACTATTTTTTGACGCCAAAGAATCCTACGACAACCAAAACAGCGCGGCTTACGAAATCTTTGAACAAGCTGGCCTGGTGGTGGTAAAATGCCAAACAGTTGATGAGGCAATGAAAGAATTTTTTGTAGCCATCAAGGCCGACACCGCCACCCACGAAAGGCCCAACCAATGGGTAACCCGCGACTACACTTTTGACAAAAACCGCCATTCGGCTCCCTTTGAACGGTCGGTTTATTTGGCCTTAAAATTCAAAAACAGCCAGCGGTTGGTTTTAGCAGCGGCTCAAACCAAAGACCAAGCCATAGAGCAGGCGCAATTCGGCGCTAATCATTTAAGATCGCTCAAAAAGAAAGCGGTTCGGGAAATAAAAAATCTTTGGCCATTTTTTAATCGCCCCAAGATCAAAGATTCAGAATTAAGATTGGCCTATCTTTGCGCCAAAAACTCTCTTAGAAGCTGTTTGGTGTTTGACGAAAAGAAAAAAATCAAAGGGCTTTATGCTGGCCTGCCTTGGTTTTTTCAATTTTGGCAAAGAGATGCCGCTCTTTGCCTGCCAGCCCTCAAAATGCTCAATAAGCCCGCCAGCCAGACAATTTGGCATAATCTTATTAGAGATATTATTAGGGGTGAAAAAAACAATTCAGCAGAAGATGGTTGGGGCTGGGCTATTAAGCGAGCTGATATTTTTCAACAATGGCATAGAAAGTTTTTATTAACAGCTATACAAGAGTTTGAAAAATCAGTCAGCCAAAATTTATTCTGGCACGGTCAAAAAGCCACCTGGATGGACACCGTTGACCGTTACCCCGCAACTATTGAATTGCAAACTCTTTTTCTGGCCGCTTGCCGCATTGCTTCCAAAAATTTTGAATTTTGGCGCAAAAAATTCTTTTATGATAATTTAGAAGACGACAGCCATATTTTAATCAAAGAAAAATTTTGGAATGGCCAAGCATTGGCTGATGGTTTTAATGGCCAATTGGCAGACCTCACTGCTCGGCCCAATGTTTTTCTGGGCTATCATAGCTATTCTCAACTTTTAACTAAGGGTGAGTGGGAAAAATGCTTCACCAATCTTTTGCCCCGCCTTTGGTTGGACTGGGGCGGCCTGTCAACCGTTGATAAATACAGCCCGACCTTCCATAACGAGCACAGCGGCGAAACCCCAATTAGTTATCATCAGGGCGATAGCTGGTTTTTCATTAATAATTTAGCCGCCTTGGTTTTGGCCAAAATCAACCAAAAAAAGTTTAAGCCCTACATTGAACAAATCATCAAAGCCAGCGCCCAAGACATTCTCTGGCAGGGAATAGTTGGCCACCATTCAGAACTAAGCTCGGCCCGCAGTTTGCAAGCCGAGGGTTGCTTATGCCAGGCCTGGAGCTCGGCCCTCTTCCTTGAACTTCTACAAAAATTATACTAGGCAATGTCTTAGGGCAGACCTAATACAAGCTTGTATTAGGTCTGCCCTAAGACACTATACCATTTTATATGTGCGGCATATTTGGTTATATTGGCTTTCAAAAAGCAACACCCCTGCTTGTTAACGGCTTGCGAAAATTAGAATACCGCGGTTATGACAGCGCGGGTATTTGTTTATTAGAGCCCAACAAACTAAAAACCATCAAAGCCAAAGGCAGGGTAGGAGAGTTGGCGCGAAAAGTGGACAACGAAATTCTACCCGCCACCATAGGCATTAGCCATACCCGTTGGGCCACGCACGGCGAGCCTTCCGAACGCAATGCTCATCCTCACTTGGATTGCCAAGAAAAAATCGCCGTAGTTCACAACGGCATTATTGAAAATTACCAAGCCCTTAAAAAACTTTTAGAAAAAGAGGGCCATTGTTTTCTTTCCGACACTGATACCGAGGTTGTCAGCCATTTAATTGAAAAATTTTGCCTAAATAACAATTTTGAAGAAGCGGTTTTGAAAACCCTGGCGCTTTTAGAGGGCGCTTGGGGCTTGGCTATTTTGAAGGCGGGCGAAAATAAAATTATTGCCGCTAAAAAGGGCTCTCCGTTAATCTTGGGCATAGGCAACAATGAAATGTTTTTGGCTTCGGACGCTTCAGCCATTCTTGAACACACTAAAAAAGTGGTCTATTTCAATGATGGGGAAATGGTTGTCATAGACCAAAAAGGCTTTTTAACAAAAATGGCTAACGGAGACATCGTTAAAAAAGAAATTCAAGAGCTAAAATGGGATGTCGGCCAAATTGAAAAAGCTGGCTTTAAGCATTTTATGCTCAAGGAGATATTTGAACAGCCCCAAGCCATCGCCAACACCTTGCGGGGCCGAATCACTGACAACGAAGTGAAATTATCTATTGATATTGATCCAGCCAGCATTAAAAGAATTATTATGGTGGCTTGCGGCACCAGTTTTTATTCCGGGCTAATCGGCAAACATTTATTTGAAAAAATTTGTCGTTTGCCGGTTGAAGTAGAATATGCCTCGGAATTTCGCTACCGGGACCCGATTATCAATAATAATGACTTGGCTATTGCCATCTCTCAATCAGGCGAAACCGCCGACACCTTGGCCGCCCTAAACGAGGCTAAGCGAAAAGGAGCAAAAACATTGGGCATTATTAATGTAGTGGGTTCAACTATCTCGCGCGAAGTTGATAGCGGTATTTATTTGCACGCCGGGCCAGAGATTGGCGTGGCCTCCACCAAGGCCTTTACTTGCCAAATAACCGCTTTAGTTTTGCTGGCGCTATACTTACAGCAAGAAAAAAACGCGCAAATTGATAAAAACATCATCAAAGAGTTGAAACTAATTCCCGAAAAAATCCAACAGGTTCTCAATCAAGCCGAGCTGGTCAAGGCCTTGGCCAATTTTATAAAAAATAGCTCTAACGCCCTATTTCTTGGTCGGGGGTTTAGCTATCCAGTTGCTTTGGAAGGCGCCTTGAAACTTAAAGAAATTTCCTATATTCACGCAGAGGGCTATCCGGCCGCGGAAATGAAACACGGGCCCATTGCCTTAGTTGACGAAAATATGCCGGTGGTATTTATCGCCACCAATGATCAAACCTATGAAAAAATCTTGAGCAATATGCAGGAAATAAAAGCCAGAAACGGTAAAATCTTGGCCATTGTTAATCCAGGCGATATTCGAGCAAGCCAGTTGGCCAACTGGACGATAGAAACGCCCAAAACTATTGACTTGTTATCACCAATAGTCAATGTGATTCCCTTACAGCTTTTGGCCTATTATGTGGCCGACGCCAAGGGCATTGATGTAGACAAGCCGCGCAATTTGGCAAAATCCGTCACCGTAGAATAGAAACAAACCATTGTTTAATTCGTGCGATCGCACGAATTAAACTACGGCTTAAGTTTATGATAAAAATTCAATCATTAAACAAAAAAGATCTGTTTGAAATAGCCAGAATTGCCAACCAGTGTTTTAAGGGCTATGGCAGTTTGGCTGGCGCTAAAAAGTGGCTAATTTGCAATTTTAGCGCTTTTCCGCGAACGCAATATTTTGTGGCCAAAGAAAAAGACGAAATTTTGGGCTATATTTTGTGGCTGGAAAAAGGCGGTTTTAGAAAATCAGCGGTTTGGGAACTGGAGCAAATCGCGGTTAAAGAAACAGCCCGAGGCAGGGGAGTGGCTTCGTTTTTGATTGAACAATCGCTAAAAAAGATTTTAGATTATCTAAAAAAACGCAGCGCGAAACTAAAAATAGTTGAGGTAACCACTGGCACCGAAAATCAAGCCCAGCGGCTCTATCAAAAAACCTTAGACGCCCAGCCCGAAGCCATCATTAAAGACCTCTTCCGCGGCGATGAAGTCATCATGATAGCTCGCTTTAGCTAAAAATTTTAGCTAAAACTGAAAAAATCATCTCTGCCATTTTGTTTCAAAAAGTGTCCGATCGGGGGATAAGTAAATTAATTTGGTTGGCGCGATTTGGGTTTTTGCTTGTATTAAAGCTCAAAATTTCTATTTTTATGGGATAATTCTCGTGTATGAATACAAAACACGAGAAATCTCCTTGCTGCCAAGGGAGAATAATCAGATTCGGCAGACGTCGTCGTCAGTGTTCTGTGTGCAGAAAAACCTGGAGGGTTTGGAAAAGAAAACGCGGCCGCGATGTCAAAAGGCACCCATTGAAAGCTCTTTTTAAGTATTTAGATAATCACAATGGCTCGTTGTCAGAATATGCTCTTGATAGACATATCCAGCCATCAACATTTCGAGCAAGGATTCGTTCCTCTCTAATCAAGTTTATCGATAAAACAGCTTGGCTTGATATTCCAGACGGTCCGCTTATCGCTATCGCAGACGCTCTGAACCAAATCGTCAAGGGTGAAACCCGGACTATCTATTTCATACTTCTTCGTTCGGTTTCGTCAACCGAAGCGATAATCACTTTGCCGTTTATTCATCAGGGCACCGAATCTGGAACCAATGGTTGGTATGAGGCCTTTGACGCATTGCCCTATGGTGTCAAAAACCGCATTGTAGCCTTAGTTTGCGATGGCCGAAACACCCTTGTCTGTTTGGCTAGAAAAGAACAGTGGCTCTTGCAGAGATGCCATTTCCATATCATTTGGAGTATTGCCAATTACACAAGAATAGGACCCTTAAGCCGAACTCGGGGAACCGGACTTCAAGTAAAATCGTTAGTCGATATTATCTTAACCAATCCTGATAGAATCAAAACGAAAAGAGCGGCGGCCAATCTTAATATTTTAAAGAAGGAAATCAATTCCAAGGGTTTGCAGAAAGTTCTTACCGGATTTATCAAACATCACTCTGACTTCAGAACCTACTTGCTTTTTCCCGAGCTGAATTTACCCATTACAACTAATACTGCCGAATCTTTAATTGGTAAGGTGCGAAATTTGCAATATCGCGCCAAAGGTTTCAGGAGCATTGATTCTCTCTTAAAATGGGTGATAGCTCTTTGTAAAAAACAGGGCTTTATTGTTTGCAGGGGCCGGAAAAACCAACCAAATTAATTTACTTATCCCGCGATCGGACACTTTTTGAAACAAATGGTTTTCGCTGGAAGAGCGCGACGGGTTGCAATTATTTTTGGCTGTGTTATATCTAAAATGGCTTTTTAAGTTTTAGCAATTAAAATTTGTGACAGTTTGGAGCGATCGTTCTAATTTGTCATAAGTTTTTTTGACGAGAGGAGGTGTTCTTATGAAAATAAGAAAAATCGTCAAAAGAGAGGAAAATATAGCCGAAGGCCCGCAGGGTCAGCGAATCAGCTATGTTTGCGTTCGGCTCGCTAATGGTGAATATCGCCATGGCTTCGCCATTG